>Ga0181348_1001050_pt1 | contig 12109 bp, 15 predicted proteins | sample Su13VDMM110DN_FD_130092 | JGI IMG/M metagenome (GOLD analysis project Ga0181348, IMG submission 130092) | Freshwater viral communities from Lake Michigan, USA - Su13.VD.MM110.D.N | ecosystem: Environmental > Aquatic > Freshwater > Lake | place: USA: Michigan | collected 2013-07-16
CGTGGAAGAAAAAGTTGAATCTGCCGAAGCCGTCAGAGTGGTGAACGCTCCGGTGTTGGCTGTTGTAGCCCCTACCGTACCGTTTATGTTGATTGAAGCCGTTCCAGTCAGGTTGGTGACCGTTCCGCTGGAGGGCGTACCCAAATCCCCACCATTGACCACAAACGCCCCTGCCGTGCCTGTATTGACTCCCAGAGCCGTAACCACTCCGGTTCCAGTCGTTACCGTTGAGGGAGCCAACCCCGCCCCGCCGCCAACCATAAGTGCGCTGGCAACAAGCAGGGTAGAAGTTGCCCAAGTTGATGTGCTGGTGAAGTAAGGTATCCCACCTGACGTACCCGCAACCGTAAAGGCAGGAGTCGTAGTTGCTGTGGCTACAGTAATGATCCCGCCAGTGAATCCAACCGAGGTAACCGTTCCGGCGTAGGTAGAACCCCACGTTGGTGCCCCACTCGTATTGGCTTGCAATACCTGTCCAGTAGTTCCAGCCGCCGTATAAGCAATCGTCGTTCCGGTTCCGTACACAATGCCGTTAGATGTCGGCGTTGCAGTCCCGTTAGTACCGCCGTTGGCTATGGCAAGAGTTCCCGCAACAGTCACCGCTCCAGTGGTAGCCGTTGCTGGAGTCAGTCCAGTTGTACCAAAGTTGAGTGAACTTACGCCAGATCCTGCACCTGAGAATTGCGCCCAAACGATTGCCGTAGTACCTAAAGTACCACCCGCATCGGATGTGCAAACCCAACCCGTATCGGCTAACGTGGTTCCTGTTTCAACAAAAACATAAGCCCCCGGTACTTGCGCCCAAGTGTTCATGTCCGAAGAACGAGTCCACGCCCCAGCCGCTACGTCATAGATGCCGTTATTTTGCGGCAATGTTTGGTTCTTGACCAAGCACCTGTCAGCGGCAATCAGAGCAATCCCGTCAACCGTCTGCGTTCCAGAAAGCGTGATGTTTACCGTTGTCGCAGCTACGACCGAAGCTTTTGTGTCCAGACCCTGCGCCACCGTATCAACATAGGACTTGTTGGCAATGTCGGTTGAACCCGAAGGGGTTGTAGAAATCGTCCCTGCCGTTACAACAAGGCTGGCAATCGTTCCAAGGCTGGTCAACGAGGAGGCTGTAACCCCAGAGGCCAGTGTGCCACCAGATAGCGTTCCTGCTGGCGCAACGACTGCCGCCGTGGTGATACTGGTTGTCAGTCCTTTGGCATTGATTGTAATTACAGGAATTGCTGTGCTAGACCCTGTAGAACCTGCCGAAGCAACTGTGGCAAGCGTAGTAGCGTTTCCTACGGATGTCACATCACCAGTCAAGTTAGCGTTTGTTGTGACAGTTCCCGCCGTCAATCCTGCCGCCGTTCCCGTTATATTAGTTCCCACCAAAGCACTTGGAGTGCCAAGATTTGGAGTTACTAAGACAGGAGAGTCTGAAAGAACTACATTTGTAGTACCAGTGCTTGTAGTAACCCCAGTGCCTCCGCTGGCTACCGCCAATGTTCCTGCAACCGTTACAGCACCTGTAGTCGATGTAGATGGGGTCAGGCCAGTTGAGCCAAAAGAGATTGCGCTTACACCCGCGCCGCTGACAATTGAACCCCATGCGCCGTTAGCATAGCCCTCAAATGACGCCGAAGTGGTGTTGTAACGAAGAGTTCCATTAGTGCTTGCTCCGCGCTGTCCAGTAGTCCCAGCAGGAATAACAATACCGCCTGAGCCGGGAACGATTGGATCGCTGGAAATTGCAATGACTGGCGAATTGACAAAGTTTCCATCCGTTATGTCAATCTGACTTGTTGTTCCGAGTATTGTTCGTGTTGCAATGGTTGAGGAACTGTTAAGAGCCAATACTCCCGTCCCTGTCGCCCCAGCTACAGCCAAAGCCACACCAGTCAGCGCAAACACAGGCGCACCAGACACTCCGTCACCATTGGTAACAGATAATCCAGTCGTGGATGAAGACATTGTTCTTGCCGCAACCGTGTTGCTTGAGGTCTTGGCAATAATGCCCGTTCCAGCCGCCTCTAGGCTTCCAGAGGCTGCGTTGAGGGTTACCTGTAGGGTTGACTGCGCCCCGCTATCCGTAAGCCCTACGCCCGTTCCACCAGACAACCTGCGGCTATTTGTCAGTGTAGATTCTTGGTTCAGAGTCAGGAAAGTTTGCGTCTGAACCGGCGACCCAGCAAGAGCGGCAGTCGTCGTCTGGACAGTCACCCCATTCTGGACGACAGGCACTAATTCTGCGCCAGTGATAGCCCCCGCAGCAGGAAGTTGCGTAATAGTTACATTAGCCATGTCATGGACTCAGGTTGTCAAGATTGCCGTTGTTCGATGGCGTATCTTGATTGTTTTCTGGGGATATCTCGTAATTTTGATACGGCCCAGTAATTAGAGCGTTTGGGTCAACAGCAACGCTGACATCTGGACGAGGGAATCGGATGGTAATGCGCTCCGTTGGCCTAGCTGGAAGACGGTACGGATCCTTTTCATCGGCACATCCCTGACCACACACTTGCAGTCCGGGCAAATTAGGGTCGCTCCTCATCTCTGCATGAGGTCTTTTCATGCGACAACGATCACATATTGCAATCGCAATCGTTGAATAGCCTCTTGTGTCCAGAAATCTTGGCATTATCGTGTGTAAACGCTGATATTCGGGGCGTAGTAGATAGGAGACTTGTCGCGCTCTTCCTGTTCCGCATCGTACAGGTATTTCGTTGCCTGACCTTCAAGATAAGTGATCCTATCTACCGCAATCCCCGGCATTTCCATGCTCATCTGGTGAGCCAGCATCGATTGAATCGCCAGAAACCACCGCTGTGGGATCTGCAACTCATCCTGCAGCGCACCTACGTCCTGAATCTGCCCTGAATACCAGACCGTCATCTGCACAAAGGCATCCGAAGGAACCGGCCACAGGTACATTGTTGGCTGAGGGATCGACCGATCAAACCAGAACTGAAACGGCTGGTTCGCAGTAAAGTTCTTGTTGGGCAGGTTGGTGTAGTCGTCCCTGTTTAGACGGGACATGGTGATTTCTGTGCTGTTGTTGCCAACGTAAAACTCACGCAACGCCAAAGTTGATCCACCAGAAATTCTTACACGGTAATACTGGACGCTCTGACCGGGGTCGATGTCGTACCACAGCCACTGATTATCAGTAACGGTAACAGTCCCAATATTGTAAAGAGTAATCCAAGTAGCCCCATCAGTGGAGTATTCAAGCGTCAAAGTCCAAGACGCAGATCCCTGATTTGCCACATAGGGCAGAACGCCTATGGATCCGGCATAGACTGGATTGTCAGTCCCATAATCAACGGAAATATTTCCATTTGCAGACGTTTGCTGGCAAACAGTATCAACATCATTGTCATACACATTTGCCACTACACCACCGGCTGAGGATGCGTATGAACCGCTAGGGCGACTCAGTGTCCTATATAGAGCGTTCAGAACATCAATAGCACCTACCGGAAGGCTGTAGATGTACTTGTTGGCCGTCATGCCAATCACAACTTTGGTGATTGCCCAATACTGAATGCCACGGTTGGCAAGGTTGGAAAGCAGATAGAACAGGCTCTCCCTTGCAGAGAGTTGCTGCTCAGACGTTAGTTCTTCAGCCAGCTTCCCACAACGCCGCGCACCATGATCAATTAGCGTTTGAACATTGATTACGGTTTGGCCGACAGTCCCAGATGTAGACATTTATTGATTCCCTTTACCAACCCGGACAATCCCAACGTCTAAGAGAGGCTTTTGCCCTCGGTGCGTCACCAGATGCGTGCTTAACTACCCCAGACATCCGGGCGCAGAAAGAATCCTTGCGAGATCCACCTTGCGGCTGTGGTGCCTTGAGGTTGCTTCCAGTCTCACGATTATACTTGTCGCGGCCCTTCTGAGTAAGCCCCGCTCCACGCTCAACAGACAGCTTCTCGCCCCGTCCTACAGCTAGGCTAGGGCCACCCTCTTTCAATTTCTTGGCTAGGAATAACTTATCAACCATCTCCAAACGCTGAGGCTTGGTTGTGACGTTGTTGATAATGCTTATCCGTTCTGGCTTCTTTTTGTCTGCCTCATAAAAGCCAGCTTTCTTCAAAGATTTTGCTACTGACGTATTATTTTTTGTCATGGTCAAAACCTATATTTAGCTGTTTTCTTGGCAATGGCTTTAGGTTGCGCTACAAACTGCTTCCCAGCCGCTTTACCTTCTCGCTTCGCCTTTGTAGTTGCCGCGTATTCTGCCGGTGACAATGACTTGATAGCCGCTTCAGGCAAATACCTCTCGCCTGTTTTTGAAGAAGGCTTCCCTGACTTTGTGCGCCAACGCTGATCCCCCCACGATTTAAGAGATTGCTGTGGGTCTTTAATCACGGTAGCCGCCACCAGCGTCCTTATAACGCTTGGCTACTAGCTGGGCTTTTCTTGCGCTCCATTTTCCCGCACCAGTACCTTGAACCGCAGCCGCTTTAACGCTGCTGACAATACGCTTACGCATATCAGGCTTGGTGTAGTTGCCAGCGGCATTTACGCCTCCACCTTTAGCCATATTTTTTTTATCAGCACTGACAAACTCTTTTCCTACCTTAGCAGGAATGCCAACCTTCTTGGCGAACGCAGGGTTGTGCGCTACCGCCGACATCAAACGATGTTGGGAAGGTGACTTGCTCGGCATTACGCATACCCTTTTACCATCTCCAAGATGCACCAATAAGTGTCACCTGAAGAGGCATCAGCAGTGCTAAACACAATGTCACCAGTAACGCCAGATCCACCATTGTTTGTAATACCTCCAAAGCCCGTGAAGTCTAACGACTGCGTAGCACCGGAGGAAGAAAGAAAGAACGGGACATCTGTTGATGCATCCCAAAACATTCTGACTTCCATGCCGTGATTGGCAATGTAAATTTTAATTACCGTAACACGGTCGCACGCAGACCCTGATGCGCTTGGATTCAATGCAGAAACATCAACCTTCAATACGGCAGACTCACCAGTACCATCGCTGATGTTCGTGAATTTCATAACAGCCGTGCGCTCGTTATCGAAAAGCGTTTGACTTGTGACTACATCAGCCATAATTATTCTCCTAAAAAGACAGGGGCCGAAGCCCCCGCCTTATTTCAGCAATTAACGTTGCCGCCGCTACGCCGCTTGGCAGGAACGACAGTAGTAGACTCCTTAGTCTTCGTTACCGCTCCGGGAGTTGATCCAAACATCCCTCTAACCTTATCCACAATAGGCCGGATAATGTTCATGGGATTCATGGCTTCACGGTCAGCTAAATTTTCAGCCTTCTGGGTGGTGTAGGTGCCTTGGTAGCCTTTAGTCTCTTTGTCAGACTGAGGATCCCCACCACCATTAAGCTTTTTTACGCTGCCACCCTTCTTGAAGGTTCCAGAAAATTTGTTAATGCTTACCGGAGCCGAAGGCTTTTTATGTCCTTCAGGCATCGCCACGGGTTTGCCTGAATTAACAAGCCCCCCCGTGGCGTAGGCTTTTTTTGTGGAACCACCCTTCTTGTATCCACCCATCATGCCGCCGCCCATCATGCCGCCCTTTTTCATCTTGCCCTTGCCATCAGCCGCAAAGTCAGGAACCATCTTCCCGCCCTTCTCAACCATAGCCATACCGCCGGATTTGAAACCACCAGCGTTGCCAAGGACAACACCACCAGTTTTGTAGCCGCCGCCATTGCCCATCTTTACGCCACCACCCTTGGCATAACCAGCAGCACCCATCGCTACGCCACCAGTCTTCAGTGACAGCTTGGTTCCTTTGCCACCCTTATGCTCTTGAGCATCATGCTGCTTCATGGCTTTCTTGACCATAGCCTTGTCTTGAGCCATGTCACCATCAGCCTTGCCACCATTCTTCATCATCGGGGCAGGCATGGCAGGTTGGCGTTTCTTCATCATCTGCGCCATCATCATCGCCTTGCGACGATCATTCATGGACGGACGACCCGGAGCAGCCACCGGAGCATTGACCGCAGGACGACCGATCAGAGCAGGAGTGCCAGCCAGCGCACCCATCGCTCCACCGTCCATCTTCTTCATCGGCTTGTGACCCTCTTTGCCATTAGAACTCATGGCGACATGACCACCTTTCTTCAGTTTCAGAATCACTGAAGGTTCAGTAGTCTCCATCTTTACCATCGGTTTGAATTGGCCCATGTCTATCTCCTTATGCCTGAGTGACGCCAAACGCGCCAAGACGGGTTGCATTTGGGCCTGCCGCAATTGCCGGAAGGGCTATTCCCATTACAAGACGTTTAATACCGTCACACGCAGAAGAAGGCAAATAAGTACCCCTCACATCGCCCGTGGTTGTGGTAGCCGTCAACGTAGCGGCGGCAACAAACGTACCCGCATTTTCTGCAAGCGTATTGTCCCAACCAGCACGAGTAATGTATCCGGCATCGGTAATACGCAACGGCGAACCCAAGATGTCGGTTGTACCTACTGCAACGGTTACAACGCTTGCACCAGAAGAGACAACACTGGCAATTTGGTAAAAGGCTTTCTTACCACTGACAGTAGTAGATGCCACCGTTCCTGTTGCGATTACTTCGCTCATGGCTTGACCGTAATAGTCGTACCCTGAAACAGTAATATTGACAGTGGTTGGGCTACCAGCACCTGTGGTTGTAGAAACAGCGCGAGGAGCGTCCAGTTGCAAGCCTGTTGCACCGCCTGTAATCGTAGCGGACGTAACGCCAGCGCCTGCGGCAAGCGTAAGCGTGGTAGCAGTAGTGATAACGGCAGCAACAATGTTAGTGGTCAGTTTTGCTTGGGGAACAGCGTCCCAAATATAAACACGACCCAACGGGCCAACACCTACGCTCATTGGAGACGGGTTTTGCAATGTGGCATTGCCAGAACCAATAATTGTGGCGCTTGCTACAGTTTGCGAGGCGCTTACGGTGTAAGTACCTACGCCACCAGAACCAGTCCCAAAAGCGGAAATGAAAGTTCCATTGGTGAGCGAAGTTGAACTGTCAATAAACATACCCACAAAAATTGGGTCGCCAGAAAGCATGGCAGTGACAGTTAGCGTAGTGGTAGCAATTGAACCAGTGAAGGTTGAAACAGCAGGGTATGCGTCCATACCTTGAACGGTAATAGCGGAACCCAAGAACAGGTCATCTGAAAATTGAGGCATTTCGTCTTCTCCTTGAAAAGCTTGACGAATACATTAAAAATGGTGGGACTGGTTTTTAAGCCAGCCCCGATTTACTACTAAACGCCCGGAGTACCGTACATGGCACGCGGATCGGTGAAGCCGACTTGGTAACGTTCCGTTGCCTTGTAGCGCATGGAGTCCGTCTCAAAGTCACCTTCCATCGTCTTTTCCAGAGCGCGGCGCATCAGAAGCTTCATGCCTTCCGGTGCATCGGTCTGAACCCACCAAGCAGTCGGAGAAGTCAGACGCGACAGAACTGCTGCGCCTTCGTCCAGCAGACCAATCGACTTGATCGGGTTGACATCGTTGTTGGCAGTACCAGTACGCAGCACGCTCTTCAGCAGAACTTCTGCTTGGAAGATGTTGCCCGGAGCCACAACCAGTTGACGCGGAACCAGACGGATCTTCTTACCGTTGTTGTCAACGGCTTGACGGATCTGGATAAGCATCTGCTCAAGCGAGGTCTGCGACAGATTGGCTGCGGTGGTCAGCAGGTTGCTGAACGTACCGCTAACAATCGGATGAGCCGCGCTGTTGAGTTGCACGCCATCACCACCGATATAAGCCGAGTTGAAAGCGCGGTTCAGCACGTTAGCCGACAGCGTTTCTTTCGTCTCAATCAGCGACTGGGCGAGGTGCTTTGCGTACACCTGACCGATACGGATGTGGTCACCGTCCTCTACCAGCACCTTCGTCAGAGCAAACGCCAGACCAAACACGTTGTAGACGTAACGCTGGAGGAACAGTACACCACCCTGCTGGTACGTTACCGGCGTGCCATCAGGCAGTTGCGGTGCAGCACCAAAGCCGTAAAGAACCGGCTCTTCATGGTAGTTGCGGGGAATACCTGTCTGTTCACGGAAGACCCGTGACCATTCGTCGGTACGCTGATCATAAACTCCGTCGAAACATTCGTTGAGGATAGGCTCAACAATCGACCGGAAGTCTGTACTACGCATCGGAGCAGCCATTATTTATTCTCCTTAGATGGCGTTAATGGTTGCCACGAATTGGCTGCGGCTGACCTGCACGCGGACAATTGGGAATGCGTCTCCAAATGCATTATCTGCATATGGGGCTATGTCAAGGATTCGGAAATCCCCAACGGCTGAACTACCTGCCAGCGTGGCTGAAAGAGTGGCAGCAGACAGTCCGGTAAAGGTGCTGCCAGCCGTTGCGTTGCTCATATTAGCCTGATCGCCAATCGAAGTCTGAGCCAGAGTTGCATCAGCTTGAACTTCGTAGACAATCAGCGGATCGCTGTAGTAATAAGCGATGCAGGATCCAGCTTGATATGCCGTGTTGGCAGGAAACTGGTTGTTGATCTGGCGACGACCCGAAGCATCGGTGTACTCCACGCCAGCAAACGAACCTTGAAATGCACTTCCAGCAGTGGCGATAATCAGAACACCACTGGAATTCAAGGCGACAGGTTGATTCTTGAGAATACCAGTGTTATACGCACTGGCAATGCCGCCAGCCAACGCTATTGCTCTATCCAGCCCAGAGGGATGGAAGACAGGGCGAAAGCCAAACGGAGCAGATGTTGCAGACATAGCATTACTCCTAGTTTATTTGAGTTTCCGCATCAAAACATCGGTGCGGGAATTGGTTTGTCTATATTTTCCATGCCTTCGCCTTCTACCTGACCCAAGCGTCTGCCAGAACTATCGCGGCCCACTTGCTGCTCTGCTTGAAGACGAATTTTGTTCGCTTCCTCCAGAGGTTGCTCATGGTGAAAGTGCGCCATAACTTCCTGATATTGTTCCATCGGGAGTTTGTAGAGCAGCATTTCATTGCACGCAATGTAACCAGTTTGTTCGCCAGCTTTTACACGGTAATTGTCAAACCCCGGCAACTCATCCGCTTTCACGGGAACGTAACCAAGGCGAATCCGTTTATCAATACTGTCGTAACTATTGGTGGTCGATAACCAGCAAAGATGCCATCCGGGAATCCCCGGAACATTTGGCAATGCACTTTGTGTCCATTCGTCCCTCCACATCTTTCGACGCTCATCGGACGATACGAACTGATCCTCTGGAGACTCACGACTTGAGTCAAGATTGGCGCGGTTTGCACGCCCCCCAGCAGAAAGAGATTTCTTTATACGAGTGTCCATTATCAATTGCTCCTGTTCCGTGTTTCATTGGCGTAACGACGAATCATGCGTGCGCGTGCTTGTGGGTCTTCCCACATTCCCGCATCTTTCATGGCCCGAACTTGATCCGGGGTGAGCGTAAATGTTCCACGCCCTCCACTACTCGCTGTACTCTCTCGTCCACTACCAGTGACAACACTCTTGGGCCTCTTGACAAATGATCGCTCATCTGATTCTTCATTGTACCTGTGTGGCAAACGCTTTTGCAAGCGGTTGTCAAGTTCATCCCAATAATCTGAGTTTTTGGGATCCCAACCCTCCTTTGCCATCCGCTTATCGATGGTCAAAGCGATGTCGGAATCCTCATCCCCACCACTGGGGTCGTACCAAGAATTCCTCTCCATCCATGTAGCAGCCTGACGCTGTACATCACGGTCTGGAGCGATTGCCTGCTGCTTGGGAGTCGCGGCTTGGTTCTTCAGGTTCTGCAAAGACTCCGCAGCACGCCGCGCCTCAAACCACATCTCCTGCGCGTTCGCCATTCCCTCCCCATCCGAAGCCTGTGCAGCCTCGGCAATCTTCATCTTGGCGTATTGGATGCGGACGTTCTGATCTTCTATGGCTTTGTCGATCCGCGCCAGTTCAGAACCGTGTGTCCTTACCTCTACAGCCGACAAACGAGCCAGAAGATCCTGATTCTGCCTCTGAAGCTGCTGGAATCGGACATCTTTCTCCTGCTGCTGCTGACGCTGGTAAACCTTCTTGGCTTTACGCTTATCACGCCGCGCAGAACGGATGGCCTCAGTGTCATCAGGATGGTCTACACCACCATCTTCAGGAACGGAGCCACCAGCGGCCATCTGCTCTGAAGAATCGCCCTCAGAAGCCTCCTGATCGTCATTCGGGGGCAGATCTATGCCCTCCACGGTAACGCTACCGTCCTTTTGCTCGTCTACAATCAGTTTTGGCTCTTCAATCTTCTCGTTTTCGTTGCTCATATAAATGCCCTCACTTCAAGTGGGTTGCCAGTGATCTTAGCAATCACCTCATGGTCGTTGATAATGATGAATTCCACCCTATCCTCGCCATCTGGTGCGCCGGGAAGCTTTACCTCCCATCGATCCCCTGTCCATTTCGGCACGCGGAGGTAATCACCTACCTCACACCAAGACCCTTCGGGCCAAGGTTCCATCGTGTCGCGCTTTTTGAACGCCAACGGGCCAATTCCCACTACTTTCCCCACCGGATTCTGTACTTTCTCAGTATCACGGGTTTCTTGAGCCAAAATAATCCCTGAAGCAGTGACTTTTCTCTTTGCCATCCGCAGTTGAATCAGGACTCTTGCACCAAGAGGTACTGCACCGGGGTCTACAGCAGGAAATGCACCCGCTAAATCAGCTTCGTAAGAAGCTACCGGAGATTCACTCATCGTCTTCCTTCAATAAATCGTTAAGAATCTGCAAGGCTTCTGTCAGCCCTGCGTATTGACCCACTAAACGCTGGTACGTCTCGAAATTCACTACATGACCCGCAGTGAGAGAATCGGCTATGTAAGCCTGCCGCACCTTTATTGCGTCAATGAAGTCACTCTCGTATCTCATTTACTTTTTTTCGCTTGTGATAGTCCTCCTTGTGCGGGTTGTTTGGACTTCTCCTGCATTCCATTCACAGGTGCGCCTTGTGCAAGACGCTTGTGCTGAGGAACCATCTCGCTTTGCTGCTCTTTGTCGCTGGTTGCCATATTAATTCCCTCTCGTCAGGTTACGTTGCAACTCGTTTTGCAGTTCAATCGCTGATTGAGACTGCTCCTTCTTCAACTTTGCTGCCTCTACCGTCAGGTCAAGCGTCTTCATACGCTCTTCCGTCAGGTTGTTTTCTGTATTCATAGCTGCCTTGAACTGCATCTCCTTCGTCATGTCCTGTTGACCCTGCGCCATCTTGGCCTGACTCAACTGGATATCAGCCTGATCCTTAGCAGCACGCCGCTGAGTCTCAGCCATAGACGCTTGCAGAATTGCTTGGGCATCTCCGTCCATCGGAGCGTTCTGCGGCTTGTTGAATTGCTGTGCAACTTGCATCAATTGCTGGATCTGCGGGAGGATTTGTGCAAAATCCTGCTGCGTATCCAGAGCCATATGCTCCGCTGCAGCAGCCATAGCCCTGTCAATCTCAGGCGCAAGCTTGGAGTCCTCGTACTTCTGCATCTTCACCTTAGCGGGGATCAAGGTGTACTGGTTCATCTTCTGCGTGTACCACAGCATCATGTGCTGCTTGATGTGCTGTAACGCTTGCGGGATAAAGGTCGGGGCAATAATTGGATTCATCCCCAACGCAGGATCCTTGGCAAAGGCCAGATGCGATGTAATGTGAGCCATGTGATCCTGACGAGGATAAGCAACTGCCATCCTGCCCATCCCCATAGCAGCGTTCTCATCCGCTGAATGCATCTCCTGCGGCTTCGTATACTGCGGCATCAGTTGCTCAATGTTGGGGATCTTCATCTGTTTCAACGCACGCCCAACAACAACCCGCTTGTCGAACAGGTCAGGGTACTTATCCATGTACGAGATGACAGCCTGAGTCTGCGCCATCCGCTGAGTCTCGGAGAAGATGTGCGGATCACTGACCGGAACAATATCGCTGTTGCGATTAAAGTCATCACGCTTGATCGGCAACTCAGCAACAATGTCACCTTTTTTCTGCTCTTCCAGATACCAACGGTTAATCCGCTGCAGCACCATCAGCACTCGCCTCTGCGAGTTGTGCAGACGAGCATGAATCGCGCTGAATACAGCAGCACCCTGCTCAATCAAGGCTTGAGTCGTACCA
>Ga0181348_1001052_pt1 | contig 12097 bp, 14 predicted proteins | sample Su13VDMM110DN_FD_130092 | JGI IMG/M metagenome (GOLD analysis project Ga0181348, IMG submission 130092) | Freshwater viral communities from Lake Michigan, USA - Su13.VD.MM110.D.N | ecosystem: Environmental > Aquatic > Freshwater > Lake | place: USA: Michigan | collected 2013-07-16
AAAACCTGTATTTTGTGACATTCAAGAATCAGATTTACATATCGACATTAAAAAAGCGGAAAAATTAATAACATGTAGAACAAAGGCAATTATGCCTGTTCACATTTATGGAATGGCCTGTAATATGGATGAAGTTATTGAATTTGCCAAAAAACACAAATTAAAAGTTGTGGAAGACGCCGCTCAAGCTGTTGGTGTAAATTGGAATGGAAAACAAGCAGGTACCTTTGGTGATATTGGAAGTTTTTCATTTTTTGCAGATAAAACTTTAACAACTGGCGAAGGAGGACTAGTTGTAACTGATAACGAAGAACTATACAATAAACTTTTGTATATCAGAAATCAAGGAAGACTTAACCGAGGAAGTTTTATACATCCAGAAATTGGGTATAATTTCAGAATGACTGATTTACAAACTTCAATAGGATTAGTCCAACTTGAAAAATTCCCTAACATTGTTGAAAAAAAGGCTGAAATTTTAGATAGTTATAAAAAATATTTAAACCCCAACGTAAGGATTATTGAACCTAATCCAAATTCATCTCACATCCCATTTAGAGTTTGTATTTTGATTCCTGGTGGAAGTCAAAAACTTATGGAATACATGAGTGAAAATGAAATTGAAACTAGAACTTTCTTTTATCCTTTGCATAAACAACCTTGTTATGAAGAAAAATCATTTTGGAAAATATTCAAGAAAAAAAGAAATTTTGATGTATCCGAAAAAATGTATAATGAGGGTGTTTGTCTTCCATCTTGGGTTGGAATTAAAGAAGAAGACATTAAATACATCTGTGATAAAATCAATCAATTTTTGAAATGAAAAAATGTTTACTGTGTGGCGGAGTAAATAATGATATAATCTATTATTTTGAGGAATTTGATAACAAAATAGTGAAATGCGAATGCGGATTTATGTATTCCTCCCTTGAAACAAGAGAAAATGTGATAGATGCGTATGAAAACAATTATTGGACAAATTATCAATTGAACCAAGGTGAAAAAAGTATATTTGATAGAATTGAGGAATTTGAATTTATAAGCAGGGAAAGATTAAATTACATCAAAGAATTTAAAACACAGGGAAGACTTTTGGATGTTGGATGTTCTATGGGATTTCTTGTTAATGAGTCAAATAAAGTCGGATTCACTTCTGTTGGTATAGAGGTAAACAAACAATGTATCGATGAAGGGAAGAAATTATATCAAGGTATAGATTTATTCCTTACTGATTTAGAAAACTACAATAACGATAAATTCGATGTTATAACCTCTTTCAACGTAATAGAACATTTAGATAATCCAATAAATTTTTTATTGGAGTGTAAAAAAAGACTTTCAGATAATGGTATTATAGTAATCGGGACTCATGATATTGAATCAGAAACTCATAAAAAAATGAAGTCGGAATGGAAACAAATTACCGTAGACGGTGACCACCTATATTATTTTTCAATAGATACTATGAAAAAATTAGGAGATATATGTGGACTTGAAACTTTCCACACTCACAAACCCATCGACCCTAGTTTTACAATCTACTTAAAAAACAAATTATGAAATACACTTACAGTAAAGTTTTTGGAAAAGATGTTGCAATAATTGAACCTCCCATTCATAGAGATTTTAGAGGTGAATATACCGAAACTTGGAATGTTGAAAATTATAAACTTCTTTCTCCTAACGGAAATGGTATTGATTGGAAACAAGATGATATCAGTGTATCTTGGAGAAACACTTTAAGAGGGTTCCATGGTGATGAAAGAACATGGAAACTTATATCCTGTTTACAAGGTCATTTATACCAAGTCATTGTGGACATGAGACCAGATAGTCCAACATATTTAAAATGGGAGTCATTTACTTTAAATGATAAAAATAGATTACAAATTTTAATTCCACCTATGTTTGGAAACGCTCATTTAGTAATGAGTGATATCGCAACATTCCATTATAAACAATCAACATTATATGAGGGACAAGGAAAACAATTTACAATTAAATGGGATGACCCAAAGATTGGAGCGTTTTGGCCAATAACAAATCCAATATTATCTGAACGTGATATAAATGTAAAATACCTATGAAAAAAATATTAGTAACTGGTGGTGCCGGATATATCGGCAGTGTTCTAGTACCTAAATTATTAGAGAAAGGATATCAAGTATGTGTCTATGATAGTCTATTGTTTGGTGGAAATAGTTTATTCGGATGTTTTATTAATCCGAATTTTAGTTTTGTTGAAGGTGATATTAGAGACACAGAAAAATTAAAAAAATCTATGGATGGTGTGGATGTTATTATACATCTTGCAGCTATTGTAGGATATCCTGCTTGTCAAAAAAATCCAGAACTAACAAAAGAAATTAATTTAGAAGCAACAAAAAGACTCGTTGATTCTGTGAAACCAAATCAATACGTTTTATTTGGTTCAACAGGAAGTAACTATGGAGCCGTTAAGGATGGTTTTTGTACTGAAGAGACACCATTAAATCCGTTAAGTTTATATGGTGAAACAAAAACAGAAGCCGAAAAATACCTAATACAAAATTGTAATTCAACGGCATACAGATTTGCAACCGCCTTTGGTTTATCCCCAAGACTTAGATTAGATTTATTGGTTAATGATTTTGTTAATAAGGCGGTCAATCAAAAGTATATTGTTGTTTATGAGTCTCATTTTATGAGAACTTTTATTCACGTAAATGACATTGCTCGTTCTTTTATTTTCGCAATTGAAAATGAAGAAAAAATGAGATGTCAAGTTTATAATGTTGGTGGAAACAATATGAACTACAGTAAAAGAGATATTTGTGATTTAATACAGAAAAAAAACGATTATTACTTACATCTTGCAGATATAAGTGAAGATGCAGATAAAAGAGATTATGTTGTTTCCTATGACAAAATTAACAAATTAGGATTTGAAACAACTATAAGTATAGAAAAAGGAATTGATGAATTAGTGAAAGGTATCAAATGTATAAAATCAAACGACCCATATTCTAACGTATAATATTATGTATTCAGAAAAACTTTCAACCTATTATGATAATTTATATTCCCAAAAAGATTATAAATCAGAATGTGATTTAATTATAAAATATTCAAAAACGAAAAATGCTCTTTTAGATATTGGATGTGGTACTATGACCCATAGTATTATTTTATCAGATTTTTTTAAAGATGTTTTATCAACGGACTTATCAGCACCAATGATTAATGTTGGTATTAAAAAAATAACTGAAAAAGGAATTAATAATGTAACAACATTTAACGGACCAATTTCTGATATTAAATTAAACACACCGTTTAATACAATTATTTCTATGTTTAATGTGGTCAACCATATTAATACTGTAAATAACCTTATATCATATTTTAAAACCGTGTCAAATCTTTTATCAAAAGATGGGGTTTTTATATTTGATTGTTGGAACGGAACAGCATGTAGAATCGACCCTCCAAAAAAAATTATGGAAAAAAGTATTTCTCACGATTTCCATACAATTTTAACTAAAACAAAAACCGAAACTAATCTTTTTGAATCTTGGTCACTAATGAATACCGATGTTAACCTATATTTTGAAAGTGAATTGGTTGACAATTTTTCATTTAGTCTCCTACAAAAATTATGGACCCCTGATGTATTAAAAGATATCTGCGAAATGTGCGGACTTTCCGTTGTTAAAATAATACCATATTTTGATGATTCTATTTTAGCAAATGAAAAAGACTACAGATTAACTTTTATTTGTGAAAAATTAAATTAAATGAAATACAATGAAGAAAATAGTAGTGTTAGGTGGTGGGGGATTCATAGGAGGACATTTATCTAAAAGACTAAAAGAAGAAGGTAATCATGTTAGAATTTGTGACATTAAAAAACACCAATACTTCTATCAAGATGAAATATGTGATGAATTTATATTAGGGGATTTGACAGACCCTAAGGTCGTAGATTTGGTCATTGAAGAAGGAGTTGATGAAGTATATCAATTGGCTGCCAGCATCAGTAAAAACGACTCAATTTTAATTCATAACTCAGTGACAATTAATCTAAACGTATTTAAAGAATGTGTTAAGAAAAAAGTTAAAAAGGTACTCTACTCTTCTTCAGATTGTAAGGAAAATTCCGAATACGGATGGGAAAAGTTATTCTCTGAAAAAATGTTTTTATCATACCATAAAAATTATGGGTTAAATGTTAGAATTGCAAGACTTCATAACATATTTGGACCTCAAGAAGATTGGAAAGTGGATAGAGAAAAGTTACCAACAGCAATTTGCAAAAAAGTTATAGAATCTAAAAATAAAGATGTTATCGAGGTGTGTGGTACTGGTCAACAAACTACATCATTCCTTTATGTTGATGAATGTGTTGAGGAGGTTTTAAAATTAATGGAAAGTGATTTTACAGGACCTGTCAATATTGGTAGTGAAGAAATGGTTACAATTAATCAATTGGCTGAATTAGTAATTCAAATTTCAGGAAAAGATTTATCTATCAAAAATATTGATGGAGATAAGTTTACTAAAAAATATGGTGTAAAATCAAGAAACTCAGATAACAAACTTTATCGGGAGAAAATTGGGTTGGAAGTTAGTCAACCTTTATCTGTTGGAATAACAAAAACATTTATTTGGATGAAATCGCAGATAGACACTTTTGAAAAAGAAACTCTATGGATATATGAAAGTCCTGATGGAGGAAAAACCACTTATAAAAGAGAACCACTCAAAATAGAAAGAATTAAAATAAACTAATATGATTACAATACCGGTAAGTGTTGGAGAATTAATTGATAAATTATCAATTCTTCACGTAAAACGATTAAAAATTTCTAATGAGGAAAAATTAGAGTATGTTAATAAAGAATTTGAACTATTATATAACATATCATCTTATTACTTAAATAATCAAGAAATTGAAAACTTATATCATCAATTAGTTGAAATTAATAAAAAATTATGGGATATAGAAGATAAACTCAGGGTTATTGAATCTGAAAATAATTTTGACTCAACATTTATAGAATTAGCAAGAAAAGTATACTTCACAAATGATGAAAGGTTTAGATTAAAAAATGAAATTAATTTAATTACTTCATCTGAAATTAGAGAAATGAAAGACTACAAAAAATATTAAATTTTAAAACCACCTAATGGGAAAAATAACAAGAAGAAATAGTTCATCACAAATACCAAATGAAGAAGGTAAAATTGTAAAAACCAAAAAACAATTAATTTGTTCAATAATAAAAAGGAAAACTAAACAAAAGTTTTTATCTGAAAGTCAAAAAGAATACTACGAAAAATTAATTTCAAATCAAATTACAATATGTTCAGGGCCAGCAGGAGTTGGTAAAAGTTTTATCGCAATGAAATGTGCGATAGATTTATTATCTGACCCTCAAAATTCATATGAAAAAATTATTATTGTAAGACCAGCGGTTGAAGCAGAAGAAAAACTTGGTTCTTTACCAGGTAATGTTGAAGAAAAATTGGACCCTTATATCTTTCCATCATATTATCTGTTAAATAAAATTATTGGAAAAGAAACGAGAGAACAATTAAAAGAGATTGAGGCTATTGAAATTTTTGCTTTGGCTTATATGAGAGGTATGAATATTGATAATTCAATTCTTATATTTGAAGAAGCTCAAAATTCAACTCCAAGTCAAATGAAATTATTAGTAACAAGAATTGGTTTTAATTCTAAATTTTTTATTTCAGGTGATTTAGAACAATTTGATAGACATAAAGATAAAACACAAACAGGACTTTGGGACGCTATGAAAAAATTTAGAGAATTACCAAGTATTGGTGTTCATGAGTTTGGAGAAAATGATATTGTTAGAAATCCTTTAATAACACAAATTTTAAAAAGATACGAAGAATGAGAATTGGTATAGAAATTAATGGAGTTTTAAGGGACACTTTAAAAAAAATCCAACAAGAATACGAAAAATGGTATCTTAATGAAAATTGGAAAGAAATGGAATTTATTGAAAATGAAAAAGACATTGATAGAAAAGTTATATCAGATGTTACGTCATTAGATTTGAAAAAACATTTAGAATTTAAAAATGAAGATGAAATATATGACTTTCTTTATAAGGAACATACTATGGAAATTTTTGGTCACGCCAGTTCTGTTGAATACAATAGTGTAAATGATTTAAATGATTTTTATGTTGATATGAGAGATAACCATGAAATTATTATTGTTTCTGACGAAATAGGAAAATCAAAACCAGCGTCATTATTTTTTTTAGCTAAGTTTGGATGTCTATTAGAACAAGTTAAATTTTATAGTGAAAGTACAATTAATTCTCTTTGGGATTCTGTAGATGTTTTACTTACTGCGAATCCTAATTTATTATTAAAACATCCTGATAATAAAGTTGTTATAAAATATAACACATTTTATAATTCGGATATAAAAACTGAGAACTCAATTTCTACATTGAAAGAACTCAAAACTAAAATAGAAAATTTAAATGATTAGCTTACTTGGAGAAAATTATTATGTGGACTTAGATGAAATTGAATCTTATATTGATATGACTAATGAAGTCTCAGTGGAAACAACAAGTGGATCTACTGAAATGAGAATCAATATAATTAAATTTGAAATGGTTAAAATGTTAATGGAAGTAGTACTAAGTGAAAACGAAGAATTAGATGAAAAATTAGGGATAAAATCAGCATCCAAAACAACTATACCGTTTAGACTAGCGTTCAATAGTTTATTAAATAAAAAACTTATCAATCATTATTAATATGGGAAATTTAGCAACAGACAAAATTCAAGAGTCTATAAAGACATTAAGAAATAAAAAATCAAGAATTTATTTATTCACACAAGATACTAAAGGAAATGCAAAAGCGTCTATAAAATACATTTATGACATTGCGTTAACTCTAAAAAGAAATGGATTTAATCCAATAATTTTACATGAAAAAAATGATTATACTGGTGTAGAATCTTGGATGGGTAAAGAGTATATGGAAGAATTACCTCACAAATCAATTGAAGGACAAGATTTAGAAATCAGTCCTGAAGATTTTTTTGTTTTACCTGAAATATTTGGGTATATAATGGACCAAATAAAACAATTACCATGTGCTAAAATTGTGTTAACACAATCTTACGCTTACATGTTAGAAACATTACAACCTGGTCAAACATGGGCACAATTTGGATTCTTAAAATGTATTACAACATCAAATAAACAAAAAGAATATGTTGAAAGAATAATGAGACAATCTTCTTTTGATATTCTACCACCTTACATATCTGAGAGTTATGTGCCAAGAAACTTACCTGCAATGCCAATTGTCGCAATTCATACAAGAGAACAAAGTGATGCAATTAATTTAATAAAATCTTTTTATCTTAAATTTCCACAATACAGATGGTTTACATTTAGAGATATGAGAGGGTTATCTGAAAAAGAATTTTCAAAGGCTTTAAAAGAATGTTTCTTAAGTGTTTGGATTGACGATAAAAGTGGATTTGGAACTTTCCCGTTAGAATCAATGTCATGTAATGTACCATGTTTAGGTAAAATACCTGATTTGTCACCAGAATGGATGACTGAAGATAATGGTATTTGGGTAACTGATTTAACTATGATGACAGATTATATTGCAGATTTCATACAAAATTGGTTGGAGGATAATATTAAACCAGATCTTTTTGAAAATATGAAAGCTACTGCTAAACAATTTAGCGATAAACAAGAATTTGAATCAAAAGTAATCTCTTTATTTGAAGGATATTTAAATACCAGAGCTGATTCATTTGAACAACAAATATCAAAAACAGAAGAATAATATGAATAACAAATTATCAATATCGGTTATATTACCTTTAAAATCATCCAAAGCAAGAAATTTTGATGAGTACTTTGAAAAGGCAATTACTTCACTAAAAAACCAAAAAACTCAAATTGAGGAACTTGTAATAGTTCATTCTCAAGAAGAAAGTTTAGTAACATTATTAGGGTCATATGACTTTGGTAATTTAAATGTAACTAAATTAATTTGGGATAAAGAACCAAATTATTCTGAACAGATTAATTACGGTATAAAAGAAGCTAAAGGAACTTGGATTTCTATTTTTGAATTTGATGATGAATATGCATCAATATGGTTTAAAAATGTTTCAACATATATTCAAGCTTATCCTGATGTTCAAGTATTCCTACCAGTTGTTGTAGATACAGACGAAAAAGGGGGGTTTGTAGGATTTACAAATGAAGCAACATTTGCGGCAAATTTCTCACAAGAAATGGGTTATTTAACTAATGAAACATTTCAAGATTATCAAAATTTCCAAACAGCAGGTTCTGTAATTAAAAAATCTGTTATTGAAGATTTCGGTGGATTTAAGGGATCAATCAAACTTACATTTGTATATGAATTTTTGTTAAGATTAACTTATAATTCAGTATCAATTATGACAATTCCAAGATTGGCATACAAACATACTAACTTAAGAGAAGGTTCAATATTTTGGAATTATAAAAATAGTGAACCAAAGATGTTAGAAGATGAAGTTAAATTTTGGGTGGCGACTGCAAAAAAAGAATATTTTTTTACTGACGATAGAGTCATAAAATACCAATCACAAAATGTATAATGATAGAAACACTATCTGCAGTTACAGAAGTACTGTCTGCTGCAACAGAAGATGTTTCTTCAAAAAAAAGAGGAAGAAAAGCAGTCAAAGAAAATTATTTTGATGTTAGAGAAGAAACTGCAGTAAGAAATTTTTTACTTGCGGAATCTTCATATGACAAAAATAAAATTTATAATCAATTTTTAAAAGCTCCTCTTGATAAGATGATTTCATCAATTATTAGACGATATAAATTGTATCGTAAAGATATGGATTTTAATGAAATTCATACTGATACTCATTCATTTTTAATGACTAAGGTTGATAAATTTAAGCCAGATAAAAACAAAAAAGCTTATTCTTATTTTGGAACTATTTGTAAAAATTATTTAATGGGTCAAATCATTAAAGACCAAAAAGAAACAAATAGAAAAATATCATATGAAGATATATCATCAAGTTTAGAACAAAGACCTGATATGAGTTATAGAATTGACGATGATATTATTGAGAGTGACGCCATTATTATAAAATATTTACAAGAACTAAAAGACTTTATTGATTCTGAAAATCTTAATGAAAATGAAAAAAAATTAGGTTATGCGTTAATTGATTTATTTGATAATTATCAAACTATATTTTCAGGAGCAGATAATAATAAATTTAATAAAAATGTTATTTTGTTGTCCCTTAGAGAAATGACTAATTTAAGTACTAAAGAAATTAGAAGTTCAATCAAAAGATTTAAAAAATTATATATTGTGATTCAAACTAGAATGAAAAATTAATAAAAAAGTATTTATCAGTATGCCTAGACCACAAAGAAAAGAAATTAATTTTAGTAAAGAGTCCATCTTATCACTCATGCAAGAAATCTATAATGAGTTAGTGGAACAAAGAAATACTGCAATAAGGATTCAAAATAAAATGTTAGCAATGTTGAAAGACCCTGAAGACATGACAACAATTGGTCCAGTGATTGAAAAACAACAAAAAATTGTAAATGATTGTGTTGAAAAAAAATTAAGTCTTTCCAAACTTCAATCAGGAATTTGGGAGAAATCAAATACGAATACCGAATCTTTTACATTATCTGACTTGGATGATGATTTAATTCAAAATTTAATTGATAAAGATGTATCTAAAGAAGAGGAAAATTATAAATTAAAGTAAAATGGCATCACCAGATATATCTCAAGGATTTAAAGATGTGGGTAATCAAATAGATGCTATTAAAGTTTATAACGCCACTGATCAAGCAGAAAAGAGTATTTTAAATAAGGCAGGAAATTCCACATCACAAGCTGCATCAAAAATTTCGAAAGGATTAACTAGTATTGCAGATAAACAAAAAAGATTTGAAAGAGATGCTCCAACATCTATGGATGAACTTTTAAATTTATTTGGTAAAACTAATGGACAAGGTCCAGAATCTTTTAAATATTTAAGAAAAAAATTCTTGGAAGCTTCAGTTAAAATTGAACCTGAGATAAAAAATATTATTTCAAAGAATACATTAAATGCATTAGGTTGTTCTCAACAACAAACTTTTAAAGGATTTAGTAGATCTCAATATCAACAAATTGGATCGATGCAACAACTTCCTGTTCAACAAGGAATTTATATTCCAGTTCAAAGTTTAGATTTTTTTGGTAATTTAAAAAATTCTCCTGATTCTCCTGTAGGAAAATCTTACTATGAAGAATCTACTCCATCAACATCAACAGAATTTAAACCATTTAGTGGAGAAGTTCCATTCCCAATGAATAAAGAACTTTATCAAAGAATGGATGCAACAAATGTTAATAGATCTTTTAAACAAGAATATGGACAACTTTATAAAGGAAGTTCAGGCCAAGATTTATTTGATATTCAATATACAAAAACTAATGAATTTGGTGTTAGTGGTGATTACTATAGAGTAATATTAATCGATAGAGAAAGTAATCCATCAGGATTAACTGCAAATAAAGTGGGTGAATTTATCAACGATTATTTTTCTACAATTAATTTGGTAGATCCCACAGATATTACTCTACAACTTGTTAATTTACTTTCAGGTGCTATAAATACAAAGGCAAACCTTGGACCTGCAGATATTGGAAATCAATCATCTTTTGCTTTAATTGCTCAAAGAATTTTAGGTCTTTGTTTTGATTTTAGAAGACAAATTGATGTAAGCGGCGTTGCAAAAGTTGCAGAATTAGATGGAGTTGATGATGCCTTTTTTGAACCTACAGAATCTGATTTAAGAAATATAGATATTATTATTAATAATGTTCAAAATGGTGTAATGGAATTTGAGGATTGTAATAATATTAAATTGCCGGTAGATTATGAATCCTTAACAGAACAGTTAGGTAATTTTAGATTAGAACAATCGGGATTGACTTCAGAACAAAAAGTAGTTGCAATGGAAAATATTATTGATAGTATTTCCCAAAATCCATCTTGGAAATTATTCGTTCCTGCTAATTTTAATGCCAGTGTTTCAATTAATACTAACGTATTAAAGAAAATTCCTTTAGCCGTAGCTGCAGGTGTATTAACACCAAAAACATTATTACCTATTTTCATTATGTTATCTGTTTTACAAACAAGTGCCACAAATAGTCTTAATCAAGCAATAACATCAGGTAATACAAATATTGCGTCAGGTAATACACTTGGTAATAAAACAAATAACGTTATTAATAATGGAGTTGATTTTTTAAGTAAATTTAGAACATTTAATATTAATGTTATATCAGAAATAGGTGCAATTTATTTAAAAGCTCTTTTTGAAATTTTAAAAAAAGATATAATTAATTTATTATCAATAATAATTGGGGATATTGCTAAAAACAAAATATCAACAAGATATGCAATAATTTTAAGATTAATTGGATTCATAACAACAATTGTACAATTGATTAAAGATTTTAGGGAATGTAAATCTTTATTAAATGACATTCAGGCTCTTTTAAGTTTAATTAATGGATTACCAATTAAAAGACAAAAAATTCCATTATTTTTAATGCCATTTACAGATTTTTTACCTGGTACAGATCCATCTAGATCAACTGTAAATACACTTCAATTTTTACAAAAATTAGGTGTTCCAACAGGAACATTACCTGATGGTTCTCCAAATATAATGAATTTTTATATGAAGGCAATTCATAAAGGTGCCCATAAAGAAAAAACAGAAAATGGAGTTTCTGATACATCAATTGCACCTAACCCATACGCACCATATACACCCAAACTATATACTAAAGATATATAATATGAATAAAGAAGAATTTAATAAAATAATTGAAGACCAAAAAGATTTAAAAAATTTACCTAATAATAATTTAATTACTATGATGGATATATTATCATTAGAATTCGAAGAGGTTAAAAAAAATCTTATTTCAATGACATTTCATTTAGATAAAATAGAAGAGTTATATGATAATTCTTTAAAAGAATACCAAAGTAGAT
>Ga0181348_1001054_pt1 | contig 12081 bp, 10 predicted proteins | sample Su13VDMM110DN_FD_130092 | JGI IMG/M metagenome (GOLD analysis project Ga0181348, IMG submission 130092) | Freshwater viral communities from Lake Michigan, USA - Su13.VD.MM110.D.N | ecosystem: Environmental > Aquatic > Freshwater > Lake | place: USA: Michigan | collected 2013-07-16
GTTTTGCCTGCTTCGATTAATTTTTCTAATAAGAAATAGTGTTCTTTCATAATCAACGGTTCGCCACCAGCAAAGTATACCTGCTCAAGATAAGGTATGTGTGGCAGCATCTGTTCAGTCATTGAATCTTCATCACCTGCAGTATATTCTACACGAGCCATATCACGACCAAGTACATCAGGCTTACGAGCATATAACTTAACATGATCGTTATACCAATTACTGCTAAAAATAGGACCGCAACTACGGCAACTAAAATTGCAGAGATTACTAAATCTAACATCCCAATAACGAATTTTAAAGTCTGGATGTGTGCCATCTTCATGTGTTTGTTCTACTTCTGCTATGTGATGTCCGTAGTTACGGTTAGCATCATTACGCATACTAAAGAAGCCGTTAGTTTCTTGTTCATAGCACTTGGTACATTCTTTACATGGCTTATCTTTTAGCATATTTGTACGCATGATACGATAAGCATCCTGATTCCAAACTTCCGCCATGGTGTTTTTACGCAGGTCTCCTACCGGATGCCAATAGTCTGCTAAACAACATGGATAAGCACGACCATCCGGAAACGCATGCATGTGTACCCAAGGCAACATGCAAAACGTATTGCTCTTGGTCAAGCGTGTCAATTGTTCTTGTGTGAGTTTATCTTTATCAACAAAATAAGGGGCACGTTCATTGTACACATACCCCTTATCATAAAATCCTTTTACATCATCTGTCATAAACTATCATACCATTCTACCAAATTTGGAAATGTCTGTGCAAAGTCTTTACCACGGCGTTGGTCGTACTGTGAGAAGAACTGCTTGAAATCGTTGCGTAACTTGTTTAATTCAAATGCTTCACTGTGTGGTGTTTTAACTACGTCAAGATAATCAACCAGGCGTTGTAACTGATTCCGCTCATACTCATGTATGAACTTAGAATCTTGATGTCTGGTCATAAAGTCCACAAGTTGATTTTTATACTCAGTACGTATGTTGTCGGGTAAGATTAATGCAGATTGAAAACTAGGAAAACGCAATATATTTAAGGAAAAATTAACTGCTTCCTTGCCGTAGCACGATTTCCAATTAACTACACATTCTAGAAAGTCTGCTAGGTTATCTAAACATAGTGCATTGACGGTACACATCACATGCACGGCACGTAGTTTGCTGCCAAGTTGATTATCTAATACAAGTTCTACGTTGTTAGCCCAGTCATCCCAAACAAGTCCATCACGTATGTACTCGGCTTGTAAACCTACAGACTCATTGCTTGTGTACAAATCAATGGGTGCGTCTACACTAGCAAATAATCTATCTATATCTACTTGTGTACCAAGGTTGCTGTTTATTGCTAGCCGCGTTTTGCTTTTGCCCTTGTTCTCTTTGAACCAGTCAAGGAGTTTCCAAGTGGCTCCTGACATGAGGGGTTCGCCACCGGTTATTCTAAGTTCGTAAAGTGATTTGTGGAGGTCGCTTTCCCACCATTGGAAAAATGCTTCCACATACGGATTAGTTTCACCGAATTTATAAAGTTGACTACTATCATGAGGGTGAGTAAAATGATTCCTACCATCTGATACCAAGTTAATGTAGGGTCCGTGAGTGTTGATATCCCGTACCCAAGTACTACTGAATGCAGGATTGCAATAACTGCAAGCAAACTGACAAGTACGGTCAAAACTGATTTCAAGAGTGCGAAGATTGACGTCTTCGCTGGCTGGAGTTCTAAATGCATAATTCAAGTCCTCGTCTGTAAATAATACTGTTTTGTATACACGATCGCTGATGTTGTCACGACCAATATCCTCTATTTTCCAACAATACTCGCAGCCACTGGGTCTTTCGCCTTTTTGCATCTGCTCACGTTCCATTTTTTTACGTTGAGTATTATGCAATGCAGCCGGAGTTCGTTGTATATCATCAATGTCAATGGCATGAGGCAATGGATGATGGCAGCTGGTTGTTTGTCCGCTGCCTAACCATATAGTAGCGTTATACCACTTGGCTCCACAGAATGACTTTGACTTGATGTCAATCACTCTGTGTTTGTATTCTAGATCTGTTTCGTTATTAATTTTGGGCATAGTATCTACATTGTTCCCAGAACTCTCGCATTTCTGGGAATGTTGTTAGGAAATCTGTTTCTCTGCGTTTGTCGTGTTCGTTAAAGAATCTATAAAAATCAGCACGTTGCATTGTAACATAATCAGTATCTAATTTGCTACCTTCTTTCATCCAATCTACCACACGTTGTAATCGTTGCACTTCGTAATCTTTAAACCCCCGAAACGGATGCTCGGGTGTTTCCAATTTAATTGTCATCCAATCAACTATGTCTTGTAATCTACTTGCATACACAGGAGGAAGTATTTGTAAACTTTGCCAGGTGGGAGTACGCAGTATTGGAGTATCAAACCAAACTCTTTGGTAGGTATCGCTATACATTTCTCGTAAATCTAGAATACTTTCTAATAGATTTTTTAATCCTAAAATATTCAAATTACTCATTGTAATAATAAATGTAAGACTATTACGATTGGGAATCTGTCCCAAGAACTCTGCTGTTCGTCTACTGACCCGTTGAAAATCCATACCATGTCTGATATATTCTGCTTGCTTTGCATTGGCCGAATCCAAACTAACATACTGCATAAAATGTTCAATGTTGGTATTACATAATTGTTTTACGTATCCAAGATATTTGGTCCATAACGCTTCATCCACACTAAAGTTACTAGTAACATCAATATGCAAATCGGGGTTTGGTAAAGCCAATACGTAGTCAAACACACGATAGGTATTGCGATCCATTAACGGCTCGCCACCAGTCATCCTAAAATGTTTTAGTTTAGGATAGAGTGTGGGCCACCATTCCCAGAATGCGTCTACATATGGGTTATGTTCGCGAGCAGGTATAGGCTTGCGACGACCGTTAAAATGACTCGGATCATTATGAGGTTCACTAGTAGGGTAGGCTCCCCATCGCTGGATTTCGTCTTCCCACGATGAACTAAACTGCGGACTACAGTAACTACACTTAAGATTGCAAGCATGATTAAAATTAACTTCCACATAGGAAGGAGTAACATCTTCGTCTCCGGTTGAGTTTACTATACGATCAAAATGTTCGGCGGCCCATGGCTCACCTGAACGATAATGCCTATCACTTAAATTTCCTAGATCCTCTTGTGTCCAGCAGTAACTACATTCCTTTGGACGTTCGTTGCGTAGCATAATCTTACGCTGCTCTTTTTTATGCGTGGTGTTGTGTAATGCCGCAGGATTTATTTTTACTGCATCTGAATCAATTTGATGCAATGGAGGATGATAGCAACTGTTATTCAGGCCTGTAGGTAAATGTAGGCTGACCTGTTGCCATTTAGCAAGGCACAGACCTTCACCTAATTGTTGTTTCATCTGCTCAGCGGCAGACATGAAATCACTTACCATCCTTCAATCCTGCGTATAACATCAATTTCTGTCATCATTACTTCGCTGTTACGTTGTCCAGTACTATAGTGATGTTTAAAAAATTCGCTTTGTTCTGCATCAAGTAATGTAATGGGCAGTCCTAGTCTTTTCCGTAAAGCATTTTCAACACCCCGACAACCTTGTTCAGGATCTTCTTGGCTAAAACTTGCCCACAATTTTTCTAGAATATCAAAGTCTTGCACATAATGATGATCCCAGTTTTCCAACATGATCATGAATGTACCAAGCCTGGCTCCGTACATGGCCCAATATCCATTCTCAACATCGGCTCCCACCGATTGCCAAATACACAAATGATCGTAATTACGATTGTTTACTTTCTTTTCAAACTCTGTTAGTGTGGGCTTGTGTCCTCTATCCAGACACATCTTGACACCTTCTCTAAATCCTGCTCGCCATGCTTGGAATGGCGTACCATTGGGATATGTAGTGCTATAGCAGTTATGCATGGAAAAATACTTTGGATCAAAGCAAAATTCAACTGCTGTTTCTTCACTGCCAGTACTGGCCTCATGAGTACGCATTGAGTTAACAAACTCTCTACTCCAACAACTCATTCCACCGTTGCCATATCTGAGTCCGTTAACAATATTACGTGCCTTCCAGCGAAATGCGCCACCTTCTTGTTCAGATTTTATATGTAACTGTAAATTAAAAAACTCCGGGTCCGGGAGATTATCTCCATCAATTAACACAAACCATTCTGTATCACTTACTGCTGCGGCAGCTTTGTGTGCAGCATCCGAGCCTTTAACTCCGTCCACTCTTTTTGCCCATGGCACCATGTTTTGAATTTTGATCCAAAACTCTTCTTTTTTAGGTTCGTCATAGCTGAGATATATGCAGTCTAGATCTGCAACATCAATAAGCCGACCCGCTGTAGAACTCTGTGTTGTCATATGTTTCGTTTTCTTCAATTAGTACTGCTGCGTGATTTTTTACCACTTGAAAGCCACTGGTGCTTGGATATAATTGAACTCGATATCCAGGATCAAAAATTATTTTTCTTAGTTTTCCCTTTACTACACGATCATATCGAAAATAATTTTCATATGTTTCTCGATCTACTACAATGTAGGTTGTATCAGCAGGATGATCCTGCATGGTACACATCGTAATCAATCCGTGACTGTCATAGTGTATTCTGTATTCGATTTCTACTATTGGGCGTTGCCCAATAAGACTTAGAGCTTCAAGTAATTCCGGCGGCGTGTTCATATCTATTTATAATAGTATCTGTGATCCAATGTTTAACATGATAATGTACTGGGTTGTATTGATTAAGATTATTAATTCTAATAACCGGTGGATCTACTTCAGATACAGCAACATCACACCATTCAGTTGTGCCGGCCCAACCCTGTATGTGCGGCTTCATGTGTACAAAATTAAAAAAATCCAAACTTGGTATAGTGCAGTTTTCTATACCAATGATCTTTGCTGCCAATGAATATATGACATCGGTGCTGGGTCGCTCTTCTCTACAGTTGATCAAAACATTATCTCTTAGGTAGTCATAGTTGTCGAACAACTGTGTAGCCAACGTAAAAAAATCAACTGCTTCTTTTGTGTAACGAAAATACATCATACCATTATACACATTTGGTAAATCATTATCTTGCCAAAATTTACGATACTCTCTATCAACAACAACTTGATCTTCTATATTTCGACAATTGGTACTTAACACAACGTTACGTAATCTTAACGCAGTCCACCAATGATTGATGTTTCTAGTAAGCAGTAAGTCTGATTCTAGTTTAATAGTTTCTTTAAAGGGAGTTTTCCAAAACAGTACGGGCTCTTGACTCATTGGCCAATCTGTTCGATCAACTTGTACTACATAGTCAAATACCTGCCGTTGACGACTGGTAATACGAGATTCTGTTTCACTATCAACTGCTACTGCATACAATGCGTTGGGCATAACAATCTTGATACTCATTGCTTGTACATAGGCCAATTCAAGATAATCACAATTGCTGGTGTTGCAAGCCAGTGTTAAAAATCCTTGCTGTGCCTGATGATTAAACATTGACCATTTCCTCAACAAATTTTTGATAATGATCGCTCATCAAATATTGTTTGTGCATGATGTGTATGTTATGCTTTGGAACCACGTATGCTTTTGCAGGTGTACGTACTACTATGCTATTGTCATTGAGTTCCAACTTGGTTACTTCACCAGCCACAGTCAACATGTTCCACGGAATAGTGTTTGGCCTATTTAGACTATATCCATTCAAAATAATATCTGCCATTGCAAATGCAAAATCATTTCTATACTGCGATCCGTCAACATTGAATAGGCTGCGATAGTATCCCCAGTTTCTTTGTATTTTTCCCACTAGACTAAAAAAACATTCACTGCGCGGCGATTTTCTAAACAAGACTACAGTGGCCCAGAGATACGGTAGACTAACATTACCCATACGCGAAGTCATTGATTTATCAAAGTCGTCGCTGTGTCCCATGATTTTGTAATCATAGTGCTGGTCAAACAATTTTAACAACGACTCGTCAAGTACAAGATAATCTGTATCAAGCATCAAGGTATGGTCATATGGACTGTGTTCATAAACAGTATAGCGACCAAAGTTTTTCCATTGTACTTGTTTTCTTGTAACTACATCTGTACGCTGATTAACTCCATGATAGTCAACCGTAATGACTTGATCGTAGGAGAATTTAGGGCTAGCACCAGAGTCTGTGATTAAAGTAATAGGTAATTTTAAATTTTTTGCAATTAATTTTGCACAATTGTCTGCTATAGTTACATAATCGACGGTGTCTGTATTAAACGCAAATAAAACTACTCCTCTAGATTCTACGTTTTGTTTTGAGTTCTTCATATTGCTGATGCCATGTGTTCATTGCTGTTTGATAATGTTGTTGTGCAATAACTAAAAAGACTTGTCTATCAATTTTTATTGGATTTTCATACACATCTTCTAGATACATTTCATCAACCGGCCAAGTTTTTACAAATGCCAACAATTCTGGAGTAACTTTAAATAAACCTCCGTTGTGAGTAAAATGCAAGTCAGTTTGAATTTTTTCTCTAAGAGTTCGTTTATTTGCTTGAAAGTCGGTGGCTTGCTTGATTTCAGCAACTAGTGTTTCGATGTTTGTCATGTTAAAAAGAAGAATGGATAGACATAGTATACAGTCTATCCATCAGGTTGTCAAGTACTAAATCATTACCCGATGGTAACAGTACCCCAACTTGCAGTAAGATTTGTGGATTCTGGATAAACTACATCAATTCGGTTTGGAATGCTAATGTTGATTGAATCGTTGTATCCGCCGTCCAGTGTTGCTTGAGCAGCAGATGTCAGTGTAATTGTAAAAGTAATCACAGTACCAACATCGGCATTTGCTCCTTGCACACCGTTAGACCTTGCTGCAATAACAATTGTATCACTTGGGTATGCAGTATACGGGCTCGATATTGCTGTTAAACTTACAATATTTTGGTTACTGGTAGTCATCCCAAAATAACCAAGTGCTGTATTATTTGTGTTTTGTGTTTGACCCGAGCCAGTGCGTCCACCGTTGGTTGCTGCTCTAAACGCAGTAACACCACCAGCAGCAGCAGACATGGTCAATAAACCTGCGCCTCTTCCAGTGGCACCGGTGTTTGTTCCTGCTGCCAGTACTAAATTCAATTGTCCGCCAGCATTAAAAAAGTATCTGGCTGCATCACCAGACGAAAATGTAGCAGTTCGGGTAATAGTTAACGTTTGTGCAGCAGCACCTGAAACATTTAATGTGCTAGTAGTCACTGGACTTTGTGTAGTAGTACTACCTTGGCTGTTAAACAACAAACGATTCGAGTAACCAGTGTTAATACTAGATGCCAGTGTTGCTATATGATCAATTCTTGCACCTGAAGTAACTGCAGAGATACCCGAGCCTGTACCGCTTTGATGCGTTAACAAACTGTTTAACGTATTAATTAAGCTAGCCCATTCGGTCGCAGTGATAGTATTACCAACAGATTTGGTAGTAAGAGCAGTTTGACCGTATCCAGCATTGCCAGTGCCAGTCGACCAAACTGTATTAAGTTGGTTTGATCCATTTAAAAAATTGTTGTAATCTGTGACTTGAATTAAGCCGGCCTGTGCATACGTCATATGTGTATTCCTGTTTAACTATTTAGTTTAACTATAGCTTCAATGGTGCCTTCACCGGTATCTGTTTTATTTTCTAGTGATCGTCCAATAACATTGAATGCTGAGAGTTCATGCTTGGCACCTGCTCTGGCCAGACCGTTGCCGGCTGCAACCAATCGATCGCCCTTGCGTATACGCCCAATCACACGAACCGGAACGCGACCGTTTACTGCAACTGCTGGATGTGTTTCATCGCTACCAGCACCACCATTCATCAAGTAGGCAGCTCTTGTACTAATAACACCAAACACATCTTCACTTAGTTCTTCTGTTGCCGCTGTAATTTCTTTAACACCGCCAAGAGCAACCACAGTACCTGCATTATACGGTTGATCTGATTCAAATCGTTCTGCCAAGTCAGCGTATTTGGCTTGCACTGAAACTCCATAAAACGTGTTAAACCACATACCAGTACTACCAAGATTGACTGTGGTATTTGCAGTTGGCATTATGTCACTGGAAATGTACATTGTAGCAACGTTTGCGCGAGTTGTAAAGACATTTGCTGCATACACATTACCAATTAAACTTGATTGTAAGAAAATGTTACTCCAACGATTCGAAACATTACCCAATGTATAAGTTACATTTGCACTTGGGTTAATGTTTGCTGCAAACGAAGTTGTTCCAACACCACCACCTAATATTGTATCAACATAGTCCTTGGTAGTCAGTGAGTAGGCGCTGGATGCTGCGGTTGGGCTGGCATAAGCTTCTGCCAATCCTGAAATTGCATTACCTTTTAAAAATGGGGTTTGTACTGTTGCTTTTTTAACACTAAGGATCAAATCTTTGGTATTAGTTGTATTTCTTAGTGTGACCTCGCCGCTGCTTACAGTGGCTTCAAAATCACTAGCAACACCAACTTTGAGTCCAGTATCATTGGTGATAGTAAATGCGCCATTTAATGTGCCACTTACGTCATTACGTAGGAAACTGCTGCCGGGTACACTTGGAAATGTTGGACTAATATAGATGTTATTAGCAACGTCAGCTGTTCCTTGGAATGCTTGATTTGAAATGTTTGTTGCAAGATTTAAACCAGTCTTAACTGTAGCAAAGCCTGTTACTGCTGTGCTAAATGTAGTTTCTTTACTCCAAATACCAACCAAGATATTGTCAACATAAAACTTTAGAACAACATAAGTTGCCGACGGACTGGTAGCAACAATAGTATCGGGCACCGCGCCTGTGTTACCTGTTGCACTGGTACTCAATGGACCAACTGCTGTCCAGCTTGTACCGTTATAAACTTTTAACTGTAAGTTTGATGTATCCCACCATTGCTCTCCAGTAATTGGGTTATTAGGCTGACTTGAGCTAGACGACATAGTGGCCATGGTTTTCCACGCACTAGCAGCCGTACCTTTTGATGAAGATGTGTTGATTTTTAAATATTTACCAGCTGTGTCCCACCAAAGTTGCCCTGGTAAAGGTGCAGTAGGAGCAGCACCATTTGCAAAATTTTCTACCAATCGTACCATATTTTCATTTAAGAAAGTACCGTAGCCTGGATAATTTTTACCAACCAGGGTCAAACTTGAGCTTGTAGTATCAATGGTGCCATCAGGCAAACCGCCTGTAATCAGTTGTCCACCATTTGATAATGTAATATTGTATGCCATTTAAGTATTCTCCGACTCTGTTATTTATGCCTGTTTATAGTTGGAATTCTTGTTCTAGTGTTTGCAACATTTCAAAAATGTTGTGGACTGCTGAAGCTGTATCGTTGGACTTTAGGGCAATAACTATATTTGCCACAAATCGTTTATAATTTGAAGCCCAAAACGACTGACTAAATGCATATTTAGCGTGTTTTACTAGCGGTTGTGATCTTACATAATACTCTATAATCTTTTCTTCTTTTATTTCTGAGCGTAAATTTTGCAGTAACAACACATCTGCATCATCGTACGGGTCATCGTTATATAAAATGCTATTGTAGATCAAGCAATTATCTGCACGACTTAGCATTGTGGTACGGCAATGATCTGTGTCACCATTTTCGTCGCATACTGTGCATGATTCTCTATTACGTAAATATTCCTCGAGGGTTATTCCCATACTATTTTCCAATCACTAATTTCTTAAATTTTCTAATTATGTTGTCGGTAGCTGAAATTCCAGTTACCGCAACCAACAATATCGTTGTAGTTCCCCAAATTAAAGCGGTCTTTGCCCACATAGGCATTTGTTTGCCTTTGCCAAATTTTGATATTGTTCTACATAATGGTAAGCCAATATTCATTATGAATTTACCAGCTGGGTTAGATTTTGTGTATCCCTCTGCTTTCATTCTGAATGCCATTTCTTCAGCCCATGGTCGAGCTATTACATTTAAGTAATGCGAAACAATTTTGATTTGTAGGTCTTTGCGTTTTTGCTCGTCTCTAAGCCACGGAAACACAATTTTTCTAAAAGTATCACTACCGCCGCCTTCTAATAGATCTACCACTGGTCCAGCCCAACGAATATATCCATTGAAAGCGTCAGGATCTTTATCACGTAACAGTTTTCCAAATTCTTGATCAGCTGAATTCATTGCAGTATCAAAGAATCCCATTTCAGAAAGTTTCTGACAGATTATTTTACAACCTCCTCCGCCACCGCCACCAGGACCAGCTGGAACACTGGTTCTTTCGATGATGCCATACTCGTTAGTAGAAACTTGAGGAGTAAAAATTAATTGGGTTAGATCCCCTGCAGAATCTATAGTTCGCCAGGTTCCGTTTACTTTTACATATGCGCTTTGAATACTTCTCCAGGTGCCAGATACTTTTACTGCACCTTCTATTACATTTTTCCATTGCCCGTCTACTTTGACATTACATATACCAGACGGATATATTTCTAATGCAACTGCACCATTCGACCCTTCTTGACCAACAGCGCCACCGCGAGCATATGGTGCAACATAGTATCTCATGTTCTGCCCAGGTGGATTGGTGAAGACATTATCTCTAGTGTCCCAGTACAGCTTATCCGACGAGTCTGATATAGATACAGCAAATCCCTTGATTGATTCTGTAGCGTTTAAATTAAATTTAATCTGATGGGCACCTTTACCAAGAGTGATAGTAACTGGTGTAGGATCAATAGTACTACTGTTGGTGGTAGTAGCGACCTGAATGTCATCAACAAATACTGTTGCAGTTCCAGTTGCCGCTACTCTAATTTTATATGAGCCTGAATATGCAGCATCAATTGATCTAGTCACTGTTGCAGTTGATGAATTATCTTTTAACCACATTCCGTAGGTATTTAAAAAAGTCCCCCAACTTGCGTTTGATACTGCTATTAGATCGCCATCTTCACCTAATCGTTGATCTTCATCCCAACGCAATAACATTGCACCGCTGGCACCTGAGCCGCCATATGCCGATGATAATGTTTGTGGTCTGGTTTGATCAGCAGAGTCAGCTGCAAAAACTGTGGCTTTGTTACTACCGGCACCAGCACTACCGCACCCAAAATCTGATCCTTGTGCGGTCTTTGTAATAGCATCAGCACCCGATCCTCGGCCAGCGGCCGGACCTGCTCCACCTGCTCCTACTGCTGTAGTTGTAGTTAGTCCTGAACCGCCGGTAGCAGTAGTGCCACCGGATCCAATATTTGTAATAACTGTGCCGCCTGTGCCACCTGCAGTCAAATTGCCGCCTGTGCCACCACTTAATTTTAGCAAGTAAGTATCTGTAACGGTGTCTCTAATAGAGGTTATACCACCAGCTTGTGCATTATTAAAAGTTAAGTTTGCTGTACTTAGTGTGCCAGCACCTGAATAAAGACCGGTGCTGGTTGATCCACCTCTACCAGCGTCGCCCACACAAATTTCATATAATCTTCCAGAAACTACAGAGAAAGTAATATCTTTGGCGCGAGCACCTTCGCCACCGCCAGCAGCACCTTGTGTTAAGTTGCCACTACCACCGCCGCCACCAGCAGCAACGGCTGAAATTAGTTTAATTGTGCTAACACCAGCTGGTACTACAAAACTTACATTCCCGGCTGTGTGCTTAAAAATTTGACTAAATGGGTAATTGCCGCCCGACTGTCCGCCGTATGCACTTGAGTCACCGCCACGCACGGTGCCGCCGCTACCACCTTGCCACCCGCCACCGCCGCCGCCACCACCACCACCATCGCCAGTCACACCTTGGCCTCGTTGGCCGTTCATTGGTTCCAATGCGCCCGACAGTTCAACAGCCGTTGATCCTGAATATATTTGTGCATTATCAGGATACGCTGTTGTTGCATTGCGAATGGCAATTAATCCTGCACTATTTCCATCATTGCCGGCACCACCACCGCCACCACCACCGCCAGCAATGCCAACTGGGATTCCGTTAATTATTAACATGGATGCACCACCACCGCCTCCACCGCCTCCCGATGACGGACGAGGACCGGCACTTGCA
>Ga0181348_1001057_pt1 | contig 12069 bp, 15 predicted proteins | sample Su13VDMM110DN_FD_130092 | JGI IMG/M metagenome (GOLD analysis project Ga0181348, IMG submission 130092) | Freshwater viral communities from Lake Michigan, USA - Su13.VD.MM110.D.N | ecosystem: Environmental > Aquatic > Freshwater > Lake | place: USA: Michigan | collected 2013-07-16
ACCACTCTTCTTCAAATTGAGAAACCTTTTCCCCTTGAGTGAATTTGTCAGAAGTCAAAATAAAATTGGCGAGACTCTCTCTGTCCTCAAACGTAAGAGTATTCTTCATTAGTGGGTGATTATATTCGGACATATGTGTTCCTGTTCTCCATAAACCAATTGATAGTGGTTTGCAAGCCACCTTCAAGTGAAGTTGTAGACTTCCATCCCATGGAATCCATCTTAGAAGTATCTAGTGCTCTCCTGGGAGTCCCGTTGGGTTTAGAAGTGTCCCAAACTATTTCTCCATTATATCCAACCAACTTAGCGATAAGTTCAGAAAGATCTTTGATGCTAACTTCTCTGTTTGGTCCGATGTTGATGATTTCTGGAGAATCGTAGTTGTTCATCAAGAAAAGGCAACCAGAAGCCAAATCATCCGAAAATAGGAATTCTCTAGTCGGGCTTCCGTCCCCAAAACACATTACTTGCGATTCGTTTTTTTCTTTGGCATGTACGAATTTGTTTATTAGGCTCGGAATAACATGACATTCGCTTAGAATGAAGTTGTCATTGATGCCATAGAGATTATTTGGCATAACAGATACAGTCTTAAACCCATACTGTTCTGTGTACTTTTTGCACATGTAATAGCCAGAAATCTTTGCAAGAGAATATGCATCATTGGTTGGCTCCAGAGGTCCAGTCATCAAATATTCTTCTTTGATTGGCACTTCAGCGTGTTTCGGGTAAATGCAAGCTGATCCCAAGAAGAGTAATTTTTCGCAACCATTTCTATATGCAGAGTCTATGATATTAGTTTGAATCTGGAGATTCTCACGAATAAAATCTGCAGGAAATGATTTATTGAACCCTATACCACCGACCTTTGCTGCAGCAAGGAAAACGTACTCGGGTCTTTCAGTTTCAAAAAATGACTCAACATCAGCTTGGTTCCGTAAGTCTAACTCCTTTTTAGTTCTCGTTAGAATATTATTGTAATTGTTCTTCTTCAGTTGTCTGATTAGAGCAGAACCAACTAATCCCCTGTGACCGGCAACGTATATTCTAGAATTACGATCCATCATAAATTACCTCTTGAAAAAATATTTGTCTATGTCCAAATATAGACCATCTAAAGATAGGTTCAATATTCTAGCATATGTTGCAATATTGGAAGATTTACATAAAATAAATTTAGAAGCAGAAAGCATATGCACGTCCAACAAAACTTGCAATCCTAACGCAAATTTATCTACATTTAGGTAGAAAATTGGATATTCGTTGCACCTCATAACGTCATTGAAAACTACGTTATTTAATTTCATTTCTTTTTGCACGAATTCGGCAACAATTTCCACGTGATTATGTTGCTCGCTACAAACGAATACTTGATCATATTCGTTAGTTTCTAACTGTTCTTTGATCGCACCCAACATAACATTTACATCGATCATACCGTGTGGTGCATGATCAGTTCCCCTCCAGTGAATTCCCAAACAATTTTTACTCAATGGTCTTATATTTGAGTTTAAGAAGTTGTTTGTGTTTTCATTATATGGAATGAACTTTCTATAATTCAAAAGATTTAACCAATCTAGATGCGGATATTCTTCAAATATAGCGGCTGTGTTTTGGTGGATTGATGTTTCGTCTCCATCTGAGAAGTTCAAAACATCAAACCATTTTCGAGGATCGAATCCATAGATTTGAAATGTGTCTGGCGAAATGTGTATTTCTTTGTACGAATATCCCTCAACTCCAACATATTTTCTATATGCCGACAAGAGAGTCACATAAGTGGACAAGAACCCTCGACGGGGTCCTTCATGGAAGACTACACTCATATTGTACCCCATCTTTTTTCATGATCACACATCTCCGCAATCAGATCGACGAAAGAATATTTCGGCTCCCAACCAAGTTCTGTTCTGGCTTTAGTTGAATCTCCGAGCAAACTTTCTACTTCCGTTGGTCTGAAATACTTAGGGTCTATGCGAATCACAGTATTGCCGGTGGTCTTATCAATACCAATCTCATCAAGACCAGAACCTTCCCACTTGATCTGCATATTGAAATAAGGCGTGCAAGCCTCAACAAATTGGCGAACAGAATATTGTTCCCCAGTTGCAATAACATAATCTTGAGGAGTGTCTTGCTGCAGCATTAGCCACATGGCATTAACGAAATCTTTGGCATGCCCCCAGTCTCGTTTCGCATCAAGATTGCCGAGATACAGACACTTCTGCCGTTTCCTAGAAATCAAATCCATAGCAATAGTTATCTTTCGAGTTACGAACGTTTCCCCTCGACGAGGTGACTCGTGGTTGAAGAGAATACCAGTACAAGCAAACATGTCGTATGCTTCACGATAGTTCTTAGTGATCCAATATCCATAAACCTTGGCAACGCCATAAGGCGAGCGAGGATAGAATGGAGTGGTTTCTTTCTGAGGAATTTCCTGCACCAAACCAAACATCTCCGAAGTTGATGCTTGGTAGATCTTAACTGAATCTTCCATACCCAACAACCGAACGGCTTCGAGAACGCGGAGGGTACCAACACCATCAACCTGCGCCGTGTATTCTGGTGTTTCAAACGAAACTTTGACATGACTCTGAGCGCCGAGGTTGTAGATTTCATTCGGTTTGATTTTTTGAATGACGGCAACCAATCCAAGAGCGTCAGTCAAATCACCGTAGTGGAGTTTGATTCTCTCATAGATGTGATCGATACGTTTGGTGTTGATGCTTGAAGATCTTCGAATAATACCATGAACTTCATAGCCTTTGTCGAGAAGAAGTTCAGCAAGATAAGACCCGTCTTGCCCAGTGATACCAGTAATCAATGCAACTTTTTTCATTTTTCCCCCATCTTAAAAACATAATTATACTTTATCGAGTGTTGAAAATCAACTTGGTTTATAGTGATTCACTAACTTCTCGATTACAGAATTCATTGAATGTTTTTGTTTGAATCCATATGACACCAATTTTGAAGTTTCCAAATAAGAGTGTCGCACTTGCACAATATCATGGAAATTTGTTGGTTGTACTTGTATAATTTTTGAAGTTGATTCAGAGAATTCAATTGCTTCATTTATCATATCTAGGAACTTATGCGGCTTTCCGCTCCCAATATTTATTATTTGATTAGGCGGCGATTTTTCCATACATAATGAAATCGCAGAGCACACATCATCAACATAGATATAATCCCGCAAAACCTCTCCACCATAATAGAGGGGGACGTCTCTATTGTTAACGATTTCTTTTATTAAAAATTGCAATGCATTTTTTTTCTTTGATATTTTTTTGTCACCTTCACCAATAACATTAGCTAATCGAAAAATTCTATATTTCACGTTGTAGGTTTGACAAAATGAAATCAACAATTGTTCTGCGCAATACTTGGTGATTGAATAAAATCCGGAAGGATTGCATTTAGAATAATCTTCGCGAAACGGCATCTCGAAATTCTTACCATACACGAACCAAGAACTTATAAAATTGAAAGTAATGTCGCCGTTCTTCGGCAGCCTCTCTAACACATTCATTAGAACTGTTAGATTGGTGTCGACATCGATATGTAAATTTGTATGCACGTTATAATTGTCAATAGTGCTTATGAAATATAGTATGTTATTTGTTGGGGATTCATAATCGTCCCTCGCAACCTTAACTATGTCATTTTGATGCATTTCACAAAACTTCGATCCAATGAAACCAGAACCGCCGAATACTGAGATTTTGTTTTCTATACTCACCGCATTTGCTCCAATATTTTAAGTTTATCTTGGAACTGCTGGTAGAATCCATCATGAACTTCTATGCTTTTTGGATCTCCTTTGCCATGAAATCCGAATGAATTGTTCAAATCGAAGTCGCATTCCGGAATTCTGGATTCGAGAGAAAACTTCATTGCCACTTCAACTGGAGCGAATTTGCAACCATGTTGCTCTAGAGCAGACTTATAACGAAGAGATATTGTTACATCTTCATGTCCATAAGAATCCATATACTTACACAAATCCATTAGTTTTTTGCTTCTCAAGCTGAACCCACCATTGCCGACACGATTGATTCTGAAATATTCTATTGGTTTCCAAGGTGCACCAATGTAGTCGTAATTTAAAAAATCATTATCCCAAAGGTGGGGGTTGATGACAAACCCGTCGTTATGAATTATTAAACAGAATTCAGTATCAATATATTGGTGTAAATTGTGAAGAACGAATGAATTATAGCTTTCATATGTCAATTTCTCAATTTCTACAAATTTTATTGAAGTTGGGATATTTTCTGGTTTTGTGTGCGAAAGAAGTTTGGCTTTTGCGAAGTCAATATCCTTCATGCTATGCTTTAGAGCTTTCAATCCTTTTTCAGGTTCAACTCCATCAATACACAGTATGGTCACATTTGTTAAATTTATTTTCATAAACGAAGCCCTTCGTAATCTGGGAACTCGACTAATATCGTGCTCCTATTATCCTCTCGCGAGTATGCATACTTATAACTCGGCAAAATATCTTCTGCAGAATGAAGCTCAATTACATCGACAGTCTTAAACATAGATCGGAACGCTTCAGAAAAATTTCCTTTATGTTGATCTTGAGGATCAATTGGAATTTCCGATCCAACAGCAACTCGAATAATAACTTTAGGAGTATATTCTCCACAGCTCATCAAAGGTAATTTATCTAAATGATTCACCAATTGGTCTGCAGCGCAAACTAGAAAATTCCATCTTGGGAAAATAGATACTGGAACGAATCCATTCAAAGCCAACCCAATTGAATATCCGACTTGGAAATTTTCCGCGACCGGGAATTCTATTTTCAATTCATCGGGAACTTCAGTCAGCGTATTAAACATCCCAGTTCCAGAATATTTAACAGCTTGTCCCAAGAATAAAGTATTGCTCTTCTTGGATAACCAAATCATAGCAGCTGATAATTCGTTGGTGTATATTTGATTTTTGTTCATATTAAAATTCAACCCTCACTCCAGCGCCTGCGTGTGGATATTTTTCGTTTTTGTATTTGTAATATATTAGGTGGTTGGATTGATACCAATCTCCATCAAATTCTGATGGCAAATACCAATGTAGAGGGGTTCCCCAAACCCGATCAGTAGGAGAATTGACACTAACACCATTATCCTCCACAATAAAAGTTATTGGAAGGTCAAATCCAACTGCATATTTGTATGCTTCATGGAACGCGCCAGTTTCTGCACTCATATCTCCCATCCAACACCAAACTCTAGAATTTGAGTTTTTGTGTTTTATTGCTGCAGCAATTCCTGTTGCAATACTTTGTATTCCACCAACAATACTCGAACATACAATTTTATGCCGTTCTAAGTTTATAACCATACTTTTACCAGAAATGATTTTTTCTGTTAAAAGTTCTTCAGAGACTCCCTTCAATAAACATTGATAATGATTCCTCCAAGTACAACAAACCCAATCTTTATCTATGTCTACACTCTCGAAGACTTTTTGGATTTGAGCTTCGTTTCCATGATATAAATGGATGGGCGCGCGAATTTGTTTATTGTTGAAAAGAGTTGCAATCTTATTTTCAAATTCAATCAAATCTTCTTCTGTCACATTTTCCTCTCATATTCAACAATTATAATACTATTGCAAATATATATCAAATGAAGAATTCTTGTACTTTCGTACCAATATAATCAATTTGTTCTTTGGTAATTACTGGGCTTGTGCCGAGGAAGAACGTATTGAGCATTGCATATGTTGCATTCGGGAAGTTCTCTCTAGCATAATCGGCATCAGTCAAGTGATCGTATGCAGGCTGAAGCATAATGTTGCCAGCGAAGTATGGTCTGGTTTGAATTCTTGCGCCTTCAAGATGCTGAATGATATCATCTCTTTTGAACTTCGCTCCCTTTCTAATAGTCAGGGGGAATGCAAACCAACTCGGGTCGCTTTTCTCCGTCGCCCTCGGAAGATGGAAGAACTCCTCATACTTCTCGAAGATAGAAAACAGCTGCGCATAGTTTTCCTTTCTCCTTTCAGTTATGTAGTCTAGTTTCTTGAGCTGCTCCAGACCTATTGCCGCTTGCATCTCAATAGGCTTGAGGTTGAACCCAATCTCATCGTAGACATATTTGTGATCGAAGACTTCATCTTTAAGTGCAGGAATCCAGTTCGAGAATCTGGTCTTACACGTGCCGCACTTTAGTGCGTTTGCTTTTGGTCCAGAGCAGTAACATCCTCTGCCCCATTCTCTGAAGCTCTTTACGATTGTTTCTTGTTCTGACGTTTTGCAAGAAACGAATCCACCTTCACCCATGGTAATGTGGTGCGCAGGATAGAAACTGCAAGAAGCAAACTCACCAAAACTGCCAAGAGGCTTGCCGTCATAAGTTGACCCGAGAGCATCACAGCAATCTTCTAACAGAATCAGATTATGTTTCTCGACGATTCGCATTACTTCATCCATGTTCGGCGGATTTCCAAGAACATGAGCGAAGGTGATGACTTTAACATCATGTTCTACAACTGCCTTCTCGATTTGAGAAACATCAAGGTTGAGAGTGTCCAACTCGATGTCAACGAAAATTGGTTCGAAGCCAAGTTGCAGAGTTGGATTTAATGTCGTAGGAAATCCGGCGATTGGCATGAGAACTTTCGTTCCCTTGGGAAGGTTGTATCCGCGTTTGCTAGTCAACGCAGCAAGCATCAACAGATTAGCACTGGATCCGCTGTTGACCAGAACTCCATATTCTTTGTCCATAAGGCGAGGAAACTTGCGCTCGAATTTGGCACCAAGATCTCCAAGAACCAGCCAACCGCCAAGGATAGTTCTTATTGCTGCTTCATATTCGTCCGTCGAAAACACAGGACCGGCATAATTAACCACGTCTCCTGGTTTCCAAGGAGCCTTGTTGATAATTTTTGCATCAACATATTTCTTAACCGCAGAAAGAAGTTCATCAAGTTCATTCATACTATATCCACCTCACCAAATAAAATTGCTCTTGTAATATTCAACGACCTTCGAAAGTTCATCATCAAAATTCGCTTCAGCTGCCCATCCAAGAGCTTTCAGTTTATTATCATCAATTGAGTATCGAACATCCTGCCCAGTTCTCGTGAAGGTGCAATTGATGAAATCTTCGTACTCTTCAGAACTATTATATAGCATTACGATCTTCTTTACAACGTTAAAATTACTGTCTTCGTAGTTGCCTGAGATGTTGTATATTTCATTGACAACTCCAGATTCAATGATTTTGACAATTGCCACGGCGGTGTCGGAAACGTGCAACCAAGTTCTTCTCGGTGCACCCTTTTCGTGTAAAGGAATTTTCCTTCCCAGCTGAAGATATTTGCAAGACTTGGCTATCAGCTTCTCAACATATTGACCTTCACCATAGTTGTTGGTGGGTCTGACTATTATATATGGAAGATTGAATGTTCTTGCCCAAGCGCAAATCAACATATCTGCTGCAGCTTTGGTTGCAGAGTATGGGTTTGATGGTTTGAGAAGATCTGTTTCTTTGTGTGAGCCTTCGACTATGTCGCCATATACTTCATCTGTACTGAAGTGTAAGAACACTGGCATTGTGTATTTGCTCTTTTGTTGTATCAACTGAAGAAGATGATGAACGCCGTTTATGTTGCTGTTGAGGAATACGTGAGAACTGATTATTGAATTGTCAACATGAGTTTCCGCAGCTGTGTTGATAACGTAGTCGCAGTCGTGTAAGGATCTCAGATCGTTAATATCGGATTTTATGAATTTGAATGTGTGATATGACATTAAGTGTGGGAGCAAATTCTCATTTGCTGCATATGTCATACTATCGACGCCAATAACATACCATCCTCGATTCAAGCAACATGTTGCAACGTGATATCCAATAAAACCAAGACAACCAGTCACATAAACAACTTTTTTATTCATAATGTTTTTCTTCAATTTTATTACATTCAACGTTCAGGCTTATCAAAGTTCCATTTTCTTTATCCATATGGGGTATATATGCTTGCGAATAATCGTCGATTTCGCAGTGCTCCGTTAGTCTCCAATCATATCTTCTCACGTTCATGAATCCACAACTTTCCAATAGTTGTTTGATGGAATTGAAATCGAACACGTTATAATGTATATTATATAAATAATCTCCTCTACCGAAAATGCCACCAAGGACCATATCAAGTTTCCCATATCTCTGATAGATTTCACACAACTTTTCGAAATCTGGAACTGAAATTCTTAAAACGCCGTCAGGTTTTAAGACTCTATTCCACTCCAACAAAACTTTTCTAACTTCTCTCCGTTTAAAATGTTCCAAGACGTGGCAATTGTATATCGTTTCTACACTATCATTTTCGATGAAAGAAAGGTTTTCAATTGTAGTTACGTGATCTATGTGAGGATAATCTATCACATCTATATGGATATACTCAGGAATAAATCTTTTTCCGCATCCCAAATGAAGTTTCATACTCCCCCACCATTTTTAAAATAGTCGTTTAATGATTTGTCAAGACTAATCGAATCTATGTTCAGCGAGTCTAGTTTATTCATCATAGATATTTCCTAAACCCCTCAACCAATCCTTCTAAATGTATAGGAAGTTCTGACAAGAGACCGCCATCGCCGGTGTAATCGAGTCCATCAGAATCCACAGTTTCTATTTCAGTACTCAAACTGTGGATTTCTTTGAATGTTTGCACCATGTTGAGAAGATCTAACTTTTCCGAGTACACACAGTTAACATCTTTATGTTCAATATCAGCAGTAAGTATATAATAATTCAGAACTGAATAAAAGTCATCTAAACTGAAAAAGTCAAATTTTTTGTTCTGTACTTTCACTTCTTCTTGATAGAACATTCTCTTCAAGATTCTAAATTCTGGCTCAGCCCAAGAAAAGCAACCAAAAAGACGAAGAGTAAAAAAGTTGTTCTTTTCTAGACACATTCTCGATATTGTGTTTTTGCTGATACCATAACTTGTTTTTGGAAACGATGTTAGAATCTCGCTCTCTCTACACATTCGAATGTGGTTGGATGTATCAAATTCAGCACCAGAACCTATGTTTATAAATCTTCCAAATTTGTCAGAATTGTTAAAGAAATTCATAAACAAGAAAATGTTATTGCTAAGATTTTCTAGAGATATATCGTCCACTCTTTTCACGCCAGCAGAAGCGCAATTTACTATAACATCAAATCGATGTTTCTCTAACCAAGAAGATGCTGCGAGAAAATCTAGTAAGTTGTGAGTGTTTCTGTTGACTGCAGTTACATTATGATCTTCACTCAACTGCGAGTAAATCGAAGAACCGAGAAATCCAGAAGAACCCAATACTGCAATTTTCACATTTATCGCCAATACGCAAAACCAGTTTCAGAATTTATTAGATGTTTCTTTTGAGGTTGATCTTCTTGCATTGGCCAGATCCAATTCTCATTGAACATTTGTCTCCATCTAAAATATCCTTCCATCAACCAACGATTACCAACAACGCCAAAAAATAACTGGATTGTCGCACCAGTCTGGATGCCAACCTTTCCTCTCAATTTAGCATGTTCAGCATAAAACGGAGATTGAGTTGTAACTCCAGTTAAAAGAACATCATAATCATATTGATCTATTATACTTTTAGTCCTTTGTATTTTTTCTATAAAATTCACGCAATCCGAATATTGCCTGTCATCTAAATCTGGATGATATGGTGTACTTATGGCATCAACCAATTCAAAGGGAACGATTTTATCTTTCTTATCTCCCCAAACCAAATTCATGCGATTCCATTGGTGTTTTATGCTATTGGCATGTGAAGAAACAACTAAAACTTTTTTCCCCGCAAGGTGCTGCGTCCAAGGAACTTCCAAATTGCCGAACTCAGAACATCCCAATAATGCTCCTGGGTCCATAATTAAAAAGTCAAAGAATTTCGGAATATTCGAGAAATTGGACATGAAACTTTCATCTTTTTGTATTTGTCCAGAAACGTCAACAAACCCCAACAGATCACATTGTTTCATCACTTCTGTCGTTTTTTGCATAACTGTTGATAGGTAATATTCTGTTTTAGCGGGAACAACTCCAATATGCATCATTATCTGGTCGTTGCAAAATTCACCAGAAGGAACAGTATTTTGATGTAAGCATTGTAATACATATCCCGCTGTGTTATCAATCCTCAAACAAGAAAAGGGATCGCCGCTTTGAAGTTTCTCACCAATGAGTTTGTTAATTTCATAAAAATCTTTAATCATATTTTAATCGCTCCCCGCAGGAAAGAATATAATCCATTCAAATCTGGTTCTATATTGAACGACGGCTCTGATGCTATGCGTACAAACAGATCTCTATTTTCCAACTCATTGACACATCTCAGCATGTCATCAACATTCGCCATCTCTCTATAATTTATATAGCACTTATTATTGAAGTCTCTTGCTGCTGAATCGTCTCCATAATATAGAGGAATGCAACCAGCAACTTTGGCTTCAAGCAACTTCTCTGTCACATATCCTTCTGTTATTGAATTTTCGAAGCATATATTATACCTGTAATTCTCCATCAAGTCAATCTTACAGCCATCATAATGTCGACCAAATACTTTACCAAATCCATGAACTGGTCTATATTCATTCAACTTCTGTGCAACTTCCATTCTGTTTCTTACAGGATTTCCTATGATCATCGAGCAGAATTCTTTTCGATTCCACACTTCTTCCGGATCCCACTTTTTCAACAACCTTTCTACGGAGATCCTTGCGTGCGGGAAGTTCGGCTCACCCCACCAGTTAACATACATGTACCAATGAGGCAGCCGAAAGTTTCTGCCGCCATGAGTATTGAAGTCATGAGAAAGAGAGAAGTCTGCGATGTTCAATCTTGGAGGCTCATTCTCTCCGGTATAGAATATCTTTACTGCCTTGGTGTTCCTAGCAGAATAGATGCTGTTGCCAAAAGAAGAGAAGAAGATGATGTCGGCTTCTTGTGGGCTTGCGTTGAAGTTGATCTCTCTGTCATTCAGTGCTTCTCTGAACATGAGATTGAACCAATTGCAATTGGAATCAAACCCTGGCCAAAAGTCAAGATAACAGACGTTCATGTGTTATAAACAAACACACCCTTCGACATAGCACTCTTCGGGGCGTTGATCTTTGGTAGATAGATGTTAGACAGACTTGATGGTGAAGTCTTTATCTGATAGATGACTTGTTGAAGTTGTTTGGGGCATCTATTGTATGTTTCTTGCATTTCCTTTTCGGCTTGATCTTTCTTGTAGCCAGTTGATGCTGGATGATTGATCTTGAAGTTGTAGTCGCGAACAACTTTCATCTTGTTCATATGGGCATAGCCACAAGCAATCAGATCCCAACCCCAACCCAGCTGGTTGTCTCGCATCAGATATTCATTAGAGTCAATGAACTCTATGATTTCTTTCTTGATGAACCAGCAGGTGTTATCAGTGGTAGCAACAACCTTCAGATTGTTCTCAAGAGACATAACGTCTGTTCGTGAAGAGATGTAGAAAGTGTCATCCACATTAGGACCATACACTCCCCAGTCTTGCGATGCGTATGTTGAACGAGCAGCTTCTACGATAGAAGCCCAGTCAGAATAAGAAGCATCAGCCTGAACGTGCCAGAAAACATCGTAGTCTTCTGTCTTGGCAATCTCTAGTGCTTTTCTGAACTGGTCTGAGAAGTAACATTCGTTGCCGATGTTAACCCAATGCTCTGGAGTATTATCGTCGTCGGAGTTGACAACATAAAGTTTGTCAACAAGAGGGGAAAGCTGTTCTTCTAGAAGAACGGCATTTTGATATTGACCTTTCCAAGAAAAGATAAAGCATAATGTCTTCATAATAACTCCTCAGTGAATTTTGGTAGAAGAGGTGAGATTCGAACTCACGGACCCGATTAAGAGTCGGCAGTTTTCAAGACTGCAGGTTTAAGCCACTCACCCACTCTTCCTAATAATTTAGTCAGCTGCATTTCCAGTCTCGTCATAGAATCCCAATCTTTCGGCTTCCTCAACCAACGCATCAAGAGCTGCAGCTCTCTTCTTTTTACCGAAGATCCGCTCCCA
>Ga0181348_1001058_pt1 | contig 12067 bp, 10 predicted proteins | sample Su13VDMM110DN_FD_130092 | JGI IMG/M metagenome (GOLD analysis project Ga0181348, IMG submission 130092) | Freshwater viral communities from Lake Michigan, USA - Su13.VD.MM110.D.N | ecosystem: Environmental > Aquatic > Freshwater > Lake | place: USA: Michigan | collected 2013-07-16
AAAGAGTTGGGGCCTGGAGTGGCGCTCGCGGCCGCCTTCGGCAACAATCTGGCAGGTCTCGCAGGTGCCGCCAAGGCGGGTGCCGGCGCCGCCGCCCTGAAGGCCATCACCGGCGCCATAGGGAAACGCGCCAAGGAAGTGGGGCTGGGCGGTCTTGTTGACGGGGCGAAGAAGGCGGCGTCCTTGACAGCAGACCTTATTGGTTTCTCCGTCAATCCCATGATTGAGGTGATCTATAGGCAGCCGAACCTACGCGAATTTCAGTTTGACTTCAGCTTTGCACCCGTGTCTCAGAAGGAAGCTACAGAGGTCGGCAAGATTATCAAGCAGTTCCGTCGTCATCAGGCACCAGAGTTCAATTCATCCTCTGGTATCGCAGGTGCAGTATTCCTGCCACCATCTGAGTTTGATATCTCATTCCACCGCTCTACGGGGTCGGGCTTCGCAGAGAACATGAATATGCCTCGCATCTCGACCTGCATCCTGAAGGCAGTCAAAACCAACTATGCACCGCAGATGTTCGCTACATGCAAGGACGGTTCATCCATCAATATCACGCTGCGCCTCGCTTTCATGGAGCTCGACCTCATGACGCGCGAACTCATCGACCAGGGATTCTAATCGCACAATGGCAGAATATTTCGAGAACCTACCCAATACTCTCTATACGCTTGACAGTACTCCACCAGTAAATCCTATCCTGGTCAAGAACATTACTGCGCGCGCCAAAGTCATCGCGATGCTCTCCTCAACGGTATACTACAAGTACCAAATCAAAGAGGGCGAGACACCAGAGATTATCGCCTTCAAATACTATGGATCCCCAGGTCGCCACTGGATTGTACTATACGCCAACAATATCGTCGATCCACAGTATGATTGGCCCCTTGGATACAGTGCATTCGACAAATTCATCGTGAACAAGTATACTTCAGACGCCCTCGCCAAGACCACAGTCCATCATTATGAGAAGACCATCACGAAAACTTACTCAGGTACGGGGACGATCACAGAGAATGTCTATGAGATTGACGCGACTGCCTATGCCCTGCTACCTAATACAGAGACGGTTTCCCTAAACCTCGTCGGCGGAAGCACAGTTCAAATCGTCACGACCCGATCAATCGTATATTGCTATGACTACGAGGAGCTCTTGAACAATGAAAAGCGCAATATCCGTCTGATCGACAAGTCATATGTATCCAGAATAGAAGCAGAGCTAGAAAGCATCTTCCTATAATGTCTTCCGAAACGCTCTTTCACGATAAGACCTATGAGCTAAAGGCTCTAGAGGTCATCTCACCCACAGGCATCGGCACGGACGTCTTCGCTCTCATGGTCGAATTGAATCTATTCGAGGATATCTACGCGCCAACCATGTCAGGTGAGCTAATGCTGGTCGACACGAATGACCTAATTTCTGAGCTTGCAATGCAGGGTAATGAAACGTTGCGAATCATCTTCTCTAAAGCAGGTGAGAAACCCATCGTAAAGTCGTATCGCATCTATAAGATCGATGGGATCGACATAAACTATTCGAACCAGGCTGAGATGACCTATATCATGAAGTTTTGTTCTGAGGAAGCTCTTATCTCAGCGGGTGCAACCGTCTCAAAATCGTACAAAGGTAAGTCAGTAAAGGATATCGTCAATGATATTCTGCGGAGTTCCCTCGGCGTCGTTCGAGATAATATGCTGATTGACGACACCCCCGGCACATATGATCTAATTGTTCCGTATATTTCTCCGTTCGAGGCAATCAATTGGGTCATCGGACGCTCGGCGCCCCCGGCGATCTTCTTTGAGAACAAACGAGGATACGTTCTTTCGAGCATCCAAAAGCTTATTACTTCTCCGTCGGTAGCAAATTATTCATATGCCCCACAGAACGCACCCCTCACGGGTGAGAATGGGGTCTTGAATATACCTAGCACAGAAGAAGTCAATATAAATATGTTCAATATGATATCGTTTCAATTTTATTCCGTCTTTGATACTCTCGATGGACTACAAAACGGGCTTTTTGCCTCATCGCTCGAAACGTTAGATATTCTGCGTCAGAAGGAAGCCAACTATGTCTACAACTATAACGAGAAATTTGAGAAACTAAAGCACGTTGACGCAAAAGGCGGATCCTTTGATAACAACTGGAAAGATCGCACCAAGAAAACTCTATCTGAGAAATCCTTAGCAGTCAGACGCTATTACCCGACAAATCTTGAGCACAATACTGACGCAGTAATTACACAATTTCAACCTGGGATCAAGCCATCTCTTGTGGAAAACTGGATGCTTCAACGTATCTCGCAGATCGAGCAGCTAAATTACTTCCGCGTGAAGTTTGTTGCCCCGGGAAACATTGGGATCAATGTTGGTAATGTGATCGATTTTGCCATGCCTCGTATCAAATCCAAGACCGATAATGATTCGTTTAAACATCCTTATTATTCTGGTAGATACTTTATCACCGCGATCAGACACAAATTTACCTTAAACGCCTATGAGATGGTCATGGAAGGCGTAAAAGATTGCACCGTCCATGACCATCCACCTGTGGTTACAAAATGAACAATATCAAGAATTTCATGGGGCTTGACGGCTTCATCTGGTGGATTGGCGTAGTCGAATCCCGAGAGGATCCTCTCAAGCTAGGTCGTGCTCAGGTTCGCATTTATAACTGGCATACGGCCGATAAGGTATTAATTCCAAGCGAACACCTACCATGGGCCCATCCTGTTCTTCCTCTGAATAACAATTCTCCAATCCCACCTAAAGAAGGTGAATGGATTATGGGATTCTTTCTAGATGGGGCATCTGGACAGTACCCAGTGATGATGGGCACTCTTCCTGGAATTCCCGAGGTTACACCTCCGCGAGAAACAGGATTCTCGGATCAGAGAACCGCCGAAGAGCTTGCGGTCGCGCCAAGACCTCCGGCAGCCAAGACGTATTATTCAGATGGTCGCGGTGTCGTTATCGAAGAAGCCACAACCACTCAGAGATTCCCAGATGTTCTCAATCAGCCCTCTACCCCTCCGGCTGCCCGTAATGCAGACCTTATTACGTCGAACTCATTCGTTGAAGAAAGACGCAAAAACCGAGTCTCGGATATTTCCACCGCAGACCCTGAGACAACCTGGTCAGAACCCGAATCAGAATACGACGCCGTATACCCATTCAACAAAGTCACGGAGACTGAATCTGGTCATCTAATCGAGATCGACGATACCTTCGGTCATGAGCGTATTCAAGTAGCGCACCGCTCTGGTACGTTTGTCGAATACTATCCTGATGGATCCAAGGTCGTCAAGGTCGTTAAAAACAACTATGAAATCGTCATGGCCGACGATAACGTGTATATCATGGGAGCCTGTAATGTCACGATCAACGGAAAAGCGCGACTATACATAAAGGGAGACTATGACGTGAAAGTCGGCGGCAACCTAGAGTATACTGTCGCAGGGGATATGACAACCAATGTATCCGGCGAAACAACTCTAAACTCTGACGGAAATTTCAGAGTAGAAGCATCGAGAATTGATCTAAATGAATAATGAAGACTTCGGTTTCAATGAAGATGAACCAGAAATTCTACCAGTCGAAGCAAAGCTTGTTGAATTGGAGAAGCTAATTCTGCCACTATTGAAACGATTACTGAAAAATCCAACAAAAGACATTCACTGGCCAAATAGAGCTTCACTAATTGAAGCTCAGATTGCCAAAATTCTGAAGATTACAAGAGGTCAGGATAATGGGTAATGGAGTAATGCGCGTTGGCGATGCTGACGCAGGACACGAATACTATGCAGGAACTTCAGGAAACGGCGGATCGCCAAATGTCTTTGTGAATGGACGCGCTGTTCAACGTCAAGGAGATGGATGGGGAACGCATACCTTTGGAGCTAATACTCATTCTTCCGTTGTTCAAACTGCTTCAAAGACAGTCTTCATTAACGGTCGTCCTATTGGACGCTCTGGAGATACTCTTTCTTGCGGCGCCTCTGTTATCAATGGATCACCAACAGTCTTTGCTGGATAAGCTTTATTGTCTTATCATCATTCAGGACACACGAATCATATCACCTTGTCAATAGCATGTCAAGAGAAAAGCGGCCAAAATGTCAATTATTCCTGTTTCCAACTCACCTGTAAGTCCTCCTGGTTCATACGACAATCCACCGGGAGCCCCTATTACGACTTCCTGGTCGCCAACGACACAGAGCATCTTTGAGACAGTCAATGAGTCAGGTCAGTCAGCCATCCTGCAGAATCCGGTGACGGATGTAATCGGCGGTCTGGATACTAACGTGTCCTCGATCATGAATACAGTTACCAATTCAACCTGTTTGTCTGGCGGTGATAAGACGACGCTCAACACATCGTTTGGCGACTTCCAGACCGAACTAGGTACTTTGCTAAACCATACAAATACCATCTCGGGCGTAATCGCAGCATCTCAGGGCTCGTCATCCGCCGGCCTTGATCAGATACTATCAGTTGGACAGTCGCTCAATGTGATTTCTAATACCGTCAATGGTGCCTCAGGTTGTTTGGCAATCTTAAACGGGATGACTGGGTTGTTCTCTGGTGATTTGCTCAATTCCTATGGCGGTGAGCTTCTTGGATTCCTGTCTGATATCAACAATTGCTTGGCAGACGTTGCTGCCATTGCTGCACGACTACTAGAAATGAAGCAGGCCCTGGCAGGAATCATCGCTGCCGATAGAGCATTCTTCACGGACGCTCTTGCGAAGCTAAAACAGGCCGTATTGGCAGGTCTTCTAGAGTCGATTTACCGTGACCCCTGCGGTAAGTTTCTTCTAGAGAATGCCATCGGCCGTACTTCCCTGCTGGATAAGCTTGGAGTATAAGGACTAAATAGAGCATGGCAGCACTAATTGTCGATACCAGAGACCGCACCTATCGCGACCTTGACCTGAATTTCATTGCAAATCCAGTGACCGGTGACGTGTCTCGAATGTCGGGCGATGATGCAGTCATTCGGTCTGTCCGAAACCTGATCTTGACCAACTTCTATGAGCGACCCTTTCATCCAGAGATTGGATCCGGTGTGCGTGATCTTCTATTCGAGAATATCACCCCTGTGACGCTGATCAACCTGAAGACGGCTATCGAGCAGGTCATCGAGAATTTTGAGCCACGCGTGAAGCTTGATCTGGTCATCTGTCAGTCAACTACCGATGATAATACGGTTCAGGCTATGCTGCGCTTCTATATCCAGAACAATGTTCAACCAACAGAAATTTCCGTGTTCCTCGAGAGGGTGCGCTAAATGGCTTCGTCTAATACAGTCTTCAAAATCTCAGAGCTTGACTTTGATACAATCAAGGCGAACCTGCGTGATTATCTTCGCTCTCAGTCACAGTTTTCAGACTATGATTTTGAAGGTGCTGGTCTGAATGTCCTATTGGATACTCTCGCCTACAACACCCACTATATGGGCATCTACCTGAATATGGTCGCCAACGAGATGTTCCTCGACTCGGCACAGCTACCAAATTCGGTCGCATCGCACTCAAAGATTCTCAATTACACGCCGACCTCTCGCCGTGCGGCATCGGCAATCGTCAATGTTCTGGTCACCCCACCTGGCGGCAATACTACGTCATCGCTGCTACTCCCCAAGTATACAGAGTTCCAGGCTGAGCCAATCGATGGCGTCAACTATACCTTTGTGACCGATGAAGCGCACGTCGCATCCAAGAACCTAACGTCTAACACTTTCACATTCTCTAACGTCACGCTCCTGCAGGGTGAGCATCTAACGTCGACCTTCGTGGCGACCCCAACGAATGTCCTGACTCCATTCAGACTGCCTAATGAGGGTATCGACACGTCGACCCTATTGATTACCGTTCAGACATCCTCGATTGACACATCGGCAAACACTTACACGCTCTCGAATGATATCACCGAAGTCGAGGCCAACACGACCTCTTACTTCCTTCAGGCCGCCCCCGATCTACAGTATGAGATTTACTTCGGTGATGGTACCATCGGCAAGGCGCTATCGAATGGCAATCTCGTCATCGTTGACTATCTCACGACCGAGGGTGATGCATCCAATAAGGCAAACGCATTCACTGTCCTGTCTTCTGTCGGTGGTTTCTCTAACGTCACGTCCACCCCAGTAACAGCGGCGGCCGGTGGCTCTCTAGAGGAAACCATCGAGCAAATCAAGTTCCGCGCACCAATCGCCTATACTGCACAGAACCGTGCGGTCAACGTGAATGACTATATGTCGCTCCTATTGTCCGATTACCCGAACATCGAACAACTCTCTGTCTGGTCTGGTGCAGACAATGATCCAATTGTCTATGGCAAGGTCTACATTTCAATCAAGCCGCGCGCTGGTTATGTTCTGACTGAGCTAGAGAAAACTCGGATCAAGAATGAAATCATTGCCGACCGTTCGGTTCTGACTATCACACCTGAGCTGGTCGACCCTGAATACCTATATCTTCTGTTGCAAGTCACCGTATACTATGACCCATCGAAGACGTCCTATTCGCCTGCTGAAATTGAAACAATCGTGCGTAATGCGATCATCTCATATTCAAGCTCAGAATTGAACAGATTTAACTCTCCATTCATGCAGTCGCGCTTGCAGGCAGCAATTGATCAGGCCGAAGCGTCAATCACAAACTCAAGCCTGCGCGTTGACGTACAGAAGCGGTTCACCCCAACTGTTAATACGACCGCAAACTATACTGTGACGTTCAATGCTGCGCTATCACGTGGTGGTCTACTAGAACGCCTATACACTTACCCAGCGTTCGCAATCAATGATTCCGATGGTGTATCGCGTCAGGCGTATATCGATGAAGTCTTCCTATCATATACTGGTGTTGACTCGATTAGTGTTCTGACTCCAGGCTATGGATACTCCACAGCCACGGTGACAGTCACGGGCGACGGTACTGGTGCTACGGCAACGGCAATTCTTGTGAATGGTCGTGTCGAATCCATTCAGGTCGTAGACCGCGGCTCAGGATACACACGCGCAACGATTACTATCACAGGCGATGGCTCAGAGGCAACCGCAGAGGCCGTGCTGTCTTCACGCACAGGCACTCTTGAAGTCTTCTACTATCAGGACAACGGCGAGAAGATCGTCATCAGCGATGAAATCGGTACAATCGATTATGAAGCTGGTCGCATCGTACTCACCAACTTTGCGCCTACAAGCATTATCTCCAACCCAGATTACACGGCGGGCATTCTGACTGTGAATGTATCCCCCGATAGCCAGCGCATCGACCCATATGCTAACCGAATCGTCACCCTTGACTCGTCTGACAATCTAGCAATTCAGATCACAGTAGAAGCCGTTTAATGTCTGCCAATACGCTAATCTCTAATCTAATATCCTCACAACTACCGGACTTCGTTCGCGCCGACCACCCTAACTTTGTCGCATTCATAGAAGCATACTATGAATACCTAGAGCAGTCAAACACTACGATCCAGCTCGGTAAGACTGTCGAGCGCGCCAAGAACATGCGCGAGTATATCGACATTGACCGTACGATTGACGGCTTCGCACAGAAATTCTATGATGAGTTCCTTGCGCTGCTACCTAAGGACACGGCCGCCGACAAAAAGCTTCTGCTCAAGAACATCAAGGACTTCTATCGTGCTCGTGGTACCGAGAAGTCTTTCCGCTTCCTGTTCCGCGCTCTATTCAACAAAGAACCTGAGTTCTACTACCCTAAATCTGATATTCTCATTGCGTCATCTGGTACATGGTTCATTGAAAGATCGCTCCGCGTCGGCACAATTCTAGTCGATGCCGTATCATCTAACACACTCGAAGGCCTTCAGAGTTTCGAGAACACTCAGATTACTGGTTCGACCTCTGGTGCTACGGCTATTGTCGAGCGCGTCATCATTTCATATGAAGAAGGCTCACAGATTTTCGAGCTTTACCTATCGAATGCGCTAGGTACGTTTGAAAACGGCGAGACTATCACGACCACGAACGTCGATGATGAAGACCTATCGGCAGTCATTCTTTCAGAACAGCTATCTACGATCAGCGTGACAGAGGGTGGCAACTCCTATAACATTGGTGATACGGTCATCATCGAGTCCAACACAGGCACAGGTGCAGCGGCAACAGTGTCGGCCGTGTCTCGTGGTAACGTCTCGGCCGTGTTCGTCAACCTTGGCGGCGCTGGCTTTCGGACGAATGATGTGGTCATCTTCACGGGAGGTGGTGGCACAGGTGCAGCGGCTAATGTAGGTGCAGTCCTGTCAAACAACTACTATCACGCCAATACATACAATATCAATTCAGACCTGATCTTGACGTATGCTAATACTCTCATGAACATCGCGAACTATGCATTCCCTGCATATGCGAACGCCAATGCGAATACTGTTCTTTCGGATGCATTCACCAACTTTCTCTTTGGTCCAACTGGTCCGATTATTTCGATTGATATTACCGCTGCTGGTAATGACTACATTTCTCTACCAACAGCGGAGCCTGTCGGCAATACTCGCATCAAGAACCTAGGTATCATTGGTCGATTCAACATCAATAATGGTGGTCTTGGATACTCAGTCAACGACAGACTTCAGTTTACGAATATCCCTGGTGGTTATGGATACGGCGCCAATGCCTATGTGTCTTCTGTAGCAGGCAACGGCATGGTCCAGCATATTACGATTGCTGCTATTGCCTCAGGGCATCTGCCAGGTGGTGTCGGGTACAACCCCAACTATTACCCAACGATCAATGTGGCATCTTCGGGTGGCACGGGAGCAAATATCACTGTCGCTGCCCTTCTCGGCTATGGTACACCAGCAACATCCCTTACGGCGAATACGTCGACCGTGGGTGTTCTTGAGACTATCACGATCACATCCCGCGGGCTAAATTATGCATCGGCACCAACAATCAATCTGACGACCACTGGTTCTGGTACTGCACAGGCCGTCGCGACCGTATCGACTGGTGTGTTTGTGTATCCTGGTCGATACCTGGATGATACTGGGTTCCCTTCGGGCTTCAACTTCCTGCAGGATCGAGACTACTACCAGAACTATTCATATGTCATCAAGGTTCGCGAGTCGATTGACAACTATCGTCAGTTCCTGAAAGACATTCTGGCCCCTGCGGGTATGAAGCTATTCGGTCAGTACATGCTCGATGGCGAAGCTCCTATCGATGATGCCACGATCACCTTTGCTGAGTCAGAGATTGATCTTGAAACACTCTATGTCGCCAATGCCGTTTCGTTCAACACAGCCAACACGTTCCTCTATGCGAATACGCAGCCAGGAAACTCTAACCTATCGGCTCAGGGTACATTCTCTGTCTGGATCAATCTGAATACGATGCCAGCGACCAACACGGCTCAGACCTATATCTACTTTGCGGGTAATACCAATTCATCACCAAGATTTGCTGTCTCAGTGGCGAACAACTACATCACCTCGAACAACTTCACCAACTATGTGAAGATTGAGGGCCGCGATGTGACCGGTAATGTCGTGCTTGACCTGCGCTCGAATACTGCCACGAACCTGCGACCAAACGTCTGGATGCATATTCTATCGTCTTGGAATCTGACAGTCGGCAACTCTCACCTGTATATTACCAATGTGGCATCACAGAACGCGGTAACCCTAACGGCAGCTTCAAACGTCACACATAACGTCACCTTCACGGGTGTCGGCGCTGACCATCGTGGCGCAGGTCGCTTCAATGGTTGCATGACAGAGCTATGGTATGACGACACCTACATCAACCTGTCTAACGTCACCAATCGTCAGAAATTCATCTCGAATGACATTCTACCTGTGTCGCTCGGAGCTAACGGCGCTACCCCTACGGGAACGGTACCTATCCAGTACCTGAGATATGCGAACGTCGCATTCGCCAATTCTGCATCTAATCCATCGAATAATCTGAGCATTGCCGGCACGATAACGGTCTGTAATACCTCGCCTACGAGCACATAAATAGACTCACAGGAGCCTAATAAACAATGCCTCAGGAACTAAGTAAGAATTTCGGCGTGGCTATGGCTACGGAATACGTCCGTGACGCCGTTGACAACCGCGCCAACACCTTCCTGATCATCGCTCGCGTTGAGGCGTGGGCTAACGATGCATCGCCCAATACACCTTACGATAACATTCAGAGTGCCGTGGGCATGTGGCGTTCGGCAATCGGCGGTAAGCGGGTCACGGGCAACGATATGGTCACGGCGACCCGCCGTATCGACTGGGCGAACAACACGCCTTATGCAGCGTTCTCCGACAAGTCAGTCAATTTGTACGGTAATACCAATAACTTCTATGCCATGACCGATGACTTCAATGTATACAAGTGCTTGGCGAATAATAATGGATCCAATTCCACAGTCAAGCCATCGTATACTTCATATGACAGAGTAAATAAGGAGTCAGACGGCTACATTTGGAAGTATATGTTGACGCTATCGACTGCTGATCGTGTACGATTCCTGACCGATGACTTCATGCCAGTAAGAACTCTGGCATCCAACGATGGATCTCTACAGTGGTTGGTTCAGCAGGCGGCAGTAGACGGCGCAATCAATGTAATCGATATCAATAATGCTGGCACTGGATACACTAATTCTTCCAACATCGTTGTGACCATTACAGGTGACGGAACCCTCGCGAATGCCACGGCTTCATTGAATACTTCGACCAACGTAGTATCCAACATCACTGTTACCAATCAGGGTACAGGGTATCACTACGCAAACGCAGCAATTACTGGCGGCGCAGGTGCAAATGCGACAGCAAACGTCGTAATTTCCGCATTTGGTGGTCACGGATTCCAGCCAGCTTATGAGCTAGGCGCTTCAAATGTGATCATAAATATACGACTAAAGGGCACGGAAGATGGTAAGCTGGTAATCGGAAACGATTATCGCCAGATTTCATTGATCATCGACCCAGTTAGATATGGTACTGCGAATACGATTTTCTCGAACACCGTATTCGATCAGACCAGGACCATTCAGACGTCCACTGGCGCTACGGCATACACACTGGACGAGCTGGTATATCAGGGAACTTCTCTTTCGGCAGCGACCTTCTCGGGTCGCGTTGTAGACTGGGATAACACAAACAATGTGGTGTCATTGACCGAAACTAACGGCACTCCGACAACGGCTGCCCTTTACGGTGTCACAAGTACGACCAATCGATTCCTGATTTCAACGACAAACCCCGAACTAGAGCCGTTCACGGGAAAACAGCTATATATTGAGAACATCACCTCTGTGATGCGTGCCGAAGATCAGACCGAAGATATCAAGCTTGTAGTTCAATTCTAAGGCAAATAAAGAGAAAAAATGACCGACCAAATTGTACCTTCTGATACAACTTCAGCCCCTTACTACGATGACTTCGATGAAACCAAGGAGTTTTATCGCGTTCTGTTCCGTCCTGGATACGCCGTCCAGGCGCGTGAGCTAACACAGCTCCAGACGATCCTTCAGAAGCAGGTTCAGCGTTTTGGTGATCATATCTTCAAGAACGGCTCGATGGTTCTCGGTGGTCGCCGTACCTTTCAGGATAAACCCGAAAAAATCCGCTACATCAACCTTCAGTCGACCTATGCTGGCACGACCGTCACGGCGAACTCTTTCGTCGGCAAAGTCATCGAAGTCGCCAACACGGTCGTCGGTAATGCTCGCGCATATGTTATCGCTGCCGCAGAGCTAACCTCTACTCAGCCACCAACCCTGGTTGTCAAATTCCTGAATGATAAGGCCGCATCCTCGAATGACCGTATCCAGACTATCGAGGCAACCCCTGTCTATGCTAATATCGCCGTTTCGGCTGTCTCAGGCAACTCCTCTGTTGTCTCGATTGACTCCGGCGTATATTTCTACAACGGCTACTTCGCTAAGGTTCTGCCACAGACCATCATCCTAGATCAGTACGGCGATGCTCCATCCTACCGCGTTGGCCTTGAGTTTGACGACTCAATCGTCACCTCCGACGATGATACGTCGCTGCTCGACCCAGCACAGGAAGCTTCCAACTATCAGGCTCC
>Ga0181348_1001062_pt1 | contig 12052 bp, 8 predicted proteins | sample Su13VDMM110DN_FD_130092 | JGI IMG/M metagenome (GOLD analysis project Ga0181348, IMG submission 130092) | Freshwater viral communities from Lake Michigan, USA - Su13.VD.MM110.D.N | ecosystem: Environmental > Aquatic > Freshwater > Lake | place: USA: Michigan | collected 2013-07-16
ATTGATGAATACATTGATTACTTCTATCGTATCTGTGTTGATCCCAACAAATCCAATAGGGTTATATTGAATCAGGTTAATTTCGCGGATTCTTGTGATTTCAATAACGTGAATATCTTCGTGGTTCCCAAATTTATCATTCAAACCGATGATGAATATCCATCATTCCTATCAAACAGCCTGAAAAACCTGATTATTGACTCCACCTTTGATAAGAAGATGCTTAGTCATGAGATTGTTCCCCGTGATCCAATTTATGTGGCTTTTGATATTGGTTATTCTGCTCAGGCGGCGGATAAGGATGTGTATTTGACTAGCAAATTGGAAATCGTTCGCACATCAAATTCCAAGATCAACAAGGAAAACTTGAAAAAACGTATTATCAACATTATTTTGGATTTCTTTAATCCCCTCAACAATTCTTTAGGTCAAAGACTTGATCTTTCGTCCCTAACTTCATCCATCCTTGGATTGGAAGGTGTTGACACGATCAGAACTCGCAATGGAAATGAGATATTCAATGGAATATCCTTCATAAGCTGGAATCCTGTTTATGAAGGGGTAGATGAAGAAATTGTGACGCAAACCACAACACTTCCATTTTTCAAATTCCCTTATGTTTACAGACCCCAAACCATAGGTGATAGAATCTTAATCTTGGATAGCGAATGAGCAGCTTTAGCGATATTGAATTTGATGTTCTGGATTGGAAGAACGAATATGTGTTGAGTTCCTATGCTTTGGAACAGACACCGCTTCGATTTATTCCCAATCTGGACGATTTTAGCTATGTTCAAGTGTTGTGGGAATTTGGTGATGGTACCATTTCCAGTTCTTTGACCGCTGAAAAGTATTGGGAAAATCCGGGTAGTTATGTCGTCAATTTCACTCTTTATGATTGCTATTCCAATGCGGTGATTTCCACGGAATATAAAATTATCAATATTGTGGATTATCTTACACACACCTTTACCGTGGACTTTGATGATCCATCCTATTATGATAATATTTCATGGAAATGTGGTAAAATTAGCGATCCCGTCACAATTCGAGCGTATTATCCTCCAACCATTCCGATCACAAGCCTATTCTACCGCATAAGTGGTAGTAACAGTGATTACTATTTTGATGAATTGACAAAATTTCGTCATTTGGATAAGACATATTCTTTCCATGAGAAGATTTACAATAATTACCTCTCAAGCTACCAGTATCAAGAGATTGATCGCATTACAACCGAAAACACTTCGGTATATGCCAAGATATCGGGAAACAATCTGATTGGTGCCACGGAAGCGGATAATAATTCATTCTTTGTGGGTGTATCGGGAATCAAGGATATCCATTTTAAGGACGATTCCATCAATCGAATCAACATTGACTTGTTTTTTGATAGAAGCATGGAATATCTCAACAATCGGAACAATACCAAGATTTCTCTATCCGCTCTTATCGTGAATAATAATGAAGTGCAAGATTTATCCATCACTAGCAATGGTCTGGATGGGGAGTTCTATGAAACTGATTCGTTTAATATTGATGGTAGGAAATTCTCCTATGTGGATATTCCGTTTGTGGTGAAAATCAAAGATTCGGAGAATTTTAGCGTCAAAAATTTTCCATTGCTTTTGGCTTCCGATGTCAATGTTCTAGTATTATCAGGAGGGGGTATAGTAAATTCGTCTTATTATGAATTGAAAGATGTGGGATCTTATTATGGTTCGGCTAGAGGTAAAGTGAAATTTAAAACTAACAATGTTTTACATTATGTTCAGTTAAGTGCCAATCTATCTACAACCAATGATCGAGGAAGTTCATATTCCTTGTCAGGTATCACCAATTATTTTGATGTATATCCAAGAAATTACACATCTATTGAAAAGAAAAATGAGAATTTTGACGCTCAAGAGACATTTAAGAGTCTGCGATTTCAAGAATTTCTTCTTGATAAAACTGTATTGTTTGATGATTTTATGGGATCGGTGTTTGGAACCCTTAGTTCTTCTTATGATACACTTGGTAAGAAAATATATGAAAAAATCGCTAATTTTGTTGAAAACACTCAAGATGTGGATAGGGGGGAAATCTTTTCCCTGATTTCACAAATGAAAATGACTGGAGTTGGCAACAATGTGTTTGAATCCAACTTGTTTACTTATCCTGAGAAAGTCAAACGGATTATGGACTTGGGATCAATCAGCGAAAACAAGTTGATTGGATATAACAACAAATTCAATGAGAATTTTGATATTAAAGGATTTTCCTCCAAAGAAATCTTTGGAACCAATCTGGGTAACGAAATAAACACCAAAACCTATATCATCTCAGCGGGAATTCCAGTTGTAGCTTTAGAGAAATTCTCCAACCGTTATGTGTTATTGAATACTAAACAACCTGTGGAAGCAACCGGATTGAGTGCTTACATGTTATCTGGTTATAACGTAAATTGGGGATGGCCTCTGGTTCTTCCTGATACCTATCAATATTCTGATCTGGGGAAGTATTATTTATTCTTTGAATACCAATCAGGTTATGAAAACACCCTTGTTGATAATACCATTGTGTATGACTACACCCTTTACGATAATCTCTCATCCAAACACGTATTAAGGGATGAAGATGGGGAACCTATACTCACTGAAACCTCCCAACCGATCTTCGAAGAGTTTGATTTCAATTATATTTCCGAAATGATGAACATTTCTTTGAGGGATACCCTATATCAATCTTTATCTTTGTATCACACCGCTTAAATAATGCTAATGACTCTAGCATCATTAGGCTACCCAAATATTCCCAAGTCCATCACCAATCCAAATGTGCTGGTTCGCGATGCTCTGGATGCGAATACACCTCTTTCATTCCTCCGATTCATCAAAACGATGGATGTTTCTTTCAATCCATCCAAAAATCAAGATTATTACACTGCATACCTTAAATCTTGGAATTCTGTAAAAAATACCAAGACAATAGATGATAATTCCGTGATCATTGAGCGTTATCGGGAGTTCATTCAAGATGTTAATCTGGAATACACCACTTTGGAGGAGCAGAAGTTCCTATCCAAGTTGGATTTCAATGATCCTCTTGATCTTGATATAGTTATTCCGTTTTATTCCCGAAAATTGATAGAAATATCGGAATATTATAATAAAAAACGAGAAGAAACCAAATTTCAAATTACTAAAAAGAGAATTTCTGGCACAAATTTCGGATCAACCAAAGATATTAAAGATATCACTATCAATTATCTGGAAAATCTTGATAACCGCAAGATTAACTATGATTTTACTGATTTGAAAAACAATCTGGAGGTGGAGATTGAGGAATTGTATGAAACATATCCCGAATACTTTAACCAAACACCAAATGATCAGATATATGATAACAAGGATTTGGATTATGGTTTGGATATTTTTCTCAAAACCAATGCGGAACTCATTCCTGAAGTGTTCGCGGGAGTATCACCTTCCCTAATAGCACTGAAAGAAGGTGATTCTTTACTAGATAACAAGAGAAAATTAACGGAAAAATACATATCTTCCAATTATTATTATCTTTCCACAGGTTCCACAGTGTATGACTTTATTTCCGGTAAAATGTTGGATGCTGATAACCCATCAGCATCCTTTTTAAACACCAAATATCCCACAACAGCTTCCACACAGAGAAAAGAATTTAAAACACCAGCGGAAATAGGATTCTTCCGTCCCCATAAGCTCTCCATCATTTTGATTGATGGGGAAAGACCTTCATATTCATTCAATTTTGATAATTTGGAACCCAATACCATTTATTATTTTCCTGATCCCGATATCAGGGGTAATAATGATGGTGTTCTCACGTTCGTAAACAATGATTTGTTCCTGAAACGTAATGATTCTTCGGGAAAAGCCAAAAATCAACCGATCAGTAATAAAAACGATTCCCAATATTACGGTTACATTACCCAAACGGTGACTACTCCCTTAAAATATCTGGATAAGGTATTTGAATCAGGTTATATTCAAGATGCAAAGGAAGATATCTACAACAATCTCTACGGATTGTTTAAAAATGATGGAAGTTTCAAACAAACAATCAAGGTATTTCCCGAAACGGAAAAACAATATTACATTCTGGATGGACACACCTTCTATGATTTCAAATATGGAGAAGGGTATGCTTTCAATTACTCCACTGTTGATAATTCCACCTTCCCATACACCATTAGATCGGGATTATCTTCATACACTGGAAGATTCACCACTGATTTCACCAGACATTATATTTTGTTCGGAGGTAAATTCACTGACAATTTCGTATATCCTCCTGATTTTTATCCAAATTGTCAAATTCTGGAAGGTTATAATGTTTTCCGTGATAATGTTCCTGTAACCGACACCATATCATCCGATTTAAGTGGATATCCTCTTAGTGGCACTTACTATTACTCTCGTCTGATTGAAGGAGGTGTCCATGACTCATCCCCTCTCCAAAGAGCATTGGTTGATCCCTCATATCCAACTTTAACTGCGAATGCAACACAAGAAATTGTTCCAAATGAAACCACAACTTTCATGATTGATGGTGGTAAAGTAACCAATTTGTTGTGTGACACACCTTTTCAATTCCCATCCATCTATTACGATCCCACGGTGTTACAATCCAGTGTTTACAATCTTTCATCTTCTCCAACCGAGAATTACTTCACAAGGTTGTCATCCACTGGTACCTTATACGTTAGAAACGCATATACCAAAGAAGTAAAATCATTCCAAACGACTTTTAATTACCTATCCACAACTTTGTTGAGTTCGGTTTACAACGAATTATCAGGTATTTATTCGTTTGAAATTGTAGGGGACACTATGTTCATTCAAACCAAAAACAATCTCATCATAAAAAAAATTCTTTTTGAGAATGGAAACTTTGTAAATCCCAAGAAATCAACGTATGTAACATCTTTCAATAATAATCCTTATCAGAAGATATCCAACCGATTCAAGAAACGGGATAAGGTATATTATGTTCTGATTAACACCGATACTTACCCGATATTAAGCAACGATTTCAAAATGTATCCAACCATATATGAAATTGATACTACAAAATATACTAGAAAAATTTATTCTGTGGGAGGGCTAACCAATTTCTACTCGATATCTGGTGGTTCGGATACATATGTTAAGGCGGAAAACCCCGTATTCACATATGATAATCGTTCCAATCAATATAACATTTCATTCCTGATGAAAAAGGCAGACAATCAATTCATCATTCAGGAATTTGACTTTGAATTAAATCCATTGTCCATGATCAACCATAAACAAATCAAACAACGATGAATACCAAATTCCTATCACTGTCTTCCCTGAATACCAACCAGACCACCACATTCCCCATAATAGGGGTAGTGGATAATACATTATTGACAATATCGCTGTCTGGAGTAACGGAACGGATTTTTCCCACACACCTCATCATTCAATGGGGAGATGGTGTGGAGGATTTTTTTGAAAATGACATATTACAGAATCAAAATATCTCTTCCAATATCTTTTCATCTCTGCTGATAGATAAATACACCCATGAATATTTTCCATCTACTGTGTCAACGAACCAAACGCTGACGGCAACGGTTTCCCTATATTACACCAATTCAAATATATCCACGTTTACACTACCCTTATCAATCACAAATTATGATTATGCCACTTCAGTTGGTGATGTTCGACTTGTAAATACTGATTATTTGCAGAGTGGTGATAAAATACATCAATTGGTCACTGATGAGGGTGGGTATTTAATAGAACTACTCGTTAAATAATATTGTGGCTATTTTGTTTGATAAATTATCATCCTGTGAATCCGTTTCGCTTTATTCGAATTTAAAGGATGTAGGATTTCAAAAATTTTCCCGTTATTATCAAGGAGATTATAACCTTACGTTTTACAATGCACTTTCCGGTATTGTGGATGTAAAAAACAAAAATTATACAAATTTTCTACTAACTCGAAACACTAAAATATCCAATATTTTGGAAGAAGAGAATCAAATACTGAAATCCAATTCCTTATTAACCAATTTGAATTTTGGGGGTAATTTTCTAACATTTCAAAATGCTAGTCCCAGACAATTAGGATTATTGGGTATTTATCATGAAAATGAATACTACGGTAACTACAATTTCTCAACAAATGGTAATTCTCTACTTACAAATTTCGTTGTCACGTTAAAAGCAGATAATGTATGTGATATTTATCAATATTATGATTATAAAAAATATTATTTGACCAGAAATTCTGACAACGAGTTGAATTTTTATACTAAAAATTTAGGATTAACTGCATATGATTTCAAATACATATACTCCCGCTCAAATAGGGCAATATTCCTATTTCAAACCTTATCAGGAACTCCACACTTTGTTAGAAAGAGTGGAAATCTACTCACCTTGTCTCCTTCTACATCCGCCAATAAAACAAGCATATATTCAAACCCCATTTATTTGAGTAAGGATATTTATGCAAACTTCGACATCAACCCCAACACATCTTATGTTGAATACGGATATGATAATACCATACCAGATACCAAAATCTTAAAAGATTTGGAAAACAATTATCTACTTCACAGGGAAAATGATTCCACTGATATTATAGTATTAAAAAACCAACTTTCTCAAGAGAATACCTTCACATCGGGTAACACCTTATTATCTTCCCAAGACTTGAAATTTTTCGTGGACGGCATGAGGAACTATACATCGATTTTCAATGATATTGATACTGAAAAGGATGAAACATTGGCTCTAAATTATGTGTTTTACAATAAAACATATCAAATTTTTCCCGGATTGAATAAATTTACGGCTCCTGATAATATGTCACCATTCAACAGGATTAATATCAATGATACAAAATTCGTGGAATCAGGAGCGTTTGGATATCCTACTCCTGAATACGCAGATAAAGTTTATCGCTCTGATGTTTCAGTGAGCTATGACGATGGGCAAACGTATCTATGCACTTGGTTATCCGGCTCCCCTCTGGGAACAGATAAAGTATGGGTTGATCGTTATTATTATCCGAACTTGATTGAGAAAGCATCGGCATTGATAGGAGACAGCACCTTCAATATAACATATGAAGACGCTGTGGAGAAATTAGTGTCTTCCAACACTTTTATACAGGATAGTCTTTTGTCTTTCACATTGTTTGATAAAAAAAGTGACATGTTATTTATTCCAAGTGGTAAATATACCTACGAAAGAATTAAAGCGAAAGAACAGATAAATGATCCTGTTGTGATAACCCCTTGTCAGTCCTTGGCAACAACTGGAAATAATATCAACTATTTCAAACAATTAAATGACGCAGGTAAATTCACGGTCAAATTCTATTTTGAAGGTGATGGGAATAGTTGGAAATTTAAAAGCAAGAGAAACAATACAGACGGGGGATTGACCATTGAAAAAAGAGGAAGTGATTTGATTTTTGCTATGAATCTATATAATCCGGGATTCATCGAGACGATCACGTTCACTGAAACGGTCGCATATAAACCATCTCAACGCAATTTTATATGTGTATCCATTGATTCCATTGTTGGTCAACTATATTTCTTCCTGAATAATCAAATTATTGGATTTTATTCTTTTGATAAAAATGAATTCTATGGTAAACGATTGGTGTTTGGGGATTTTGTATTAAATGATGTGGATATTTTCACTCAAAATACATTATTAAAAATCGGAATAACATCGGAATATACATCTGAAAACCTTGCTTTCATAACTCCCATACTTGACGGGGAATCAACCATTGATCAAATTTCAATTACTTTACCTTGCGGTATGAGAAATAGCACTGATACTGTAGAATATCTTCAAAGCGTGTGTAATAACCAAACATACAAATCCAATTTTGTCAATGTGTTTATAAAAAATATTGAATTGCAAGATTCTGATATGGACGGTCTTCGCAATAGGATAACATCGGATATTGTTGATCGCTCTCCACTAACCACTGAAATAAATACTCTAACAATTCTATGATTTCATATTTTAAATTCTCGTCAGGCGAAGCATTCACATTAAACGGTGTTGATTACTCTGGATTTTTCAACGTTGAAGATGGTGTTGCTTACACAGAGCGCACAAAAAGCACGACATCGGAGCAACTTGTTCCAAAGAACACGTTCATTTCAGACTTCTATCTCAATAAGATGGAATTTGATAACCAATTCGATTCAATCACTGAAGCATCTAATATAACTGCAAATGTTTTTGATAATCTCAATAAAGTTGAAATGGAAAAATTGTTATCCATTATTAATCAGAATAATCTAGTTGTTTTTAAATCTTTAGTTATCAATAACCCCCAAATTACCGATTTCACGGAGAACGAATCCCACTATTACGGGTTATCGTCAACACCGATTGATATGAGAATTGATGATTTGATGCTTGGTAAAAAAAACGCATCCCATATTGATCCATTTCGATATTCTCCCGAATGGGCATTTCTTGAAAATATTAAATATGGTGCATTATTCGTAAAATCGGATCAGACTTTCAAATATCTTTGCTCCACTGGTCTTGAACTTTATACTCTAAAAGGATCATTCACAGATGAAAGTTATATCGAATATTTCGTGCAAGAATTGGAAACCTCTGACGAAGTGTATGGAATTGACTATGATGAATTTGAAAATAAAATAACCATTATTACGCTTGATAATTTATTGGTATATGATGCTACCAATTATATTGATATTAAATGTGATGCTTTAGTATTGGTGGACTCAATCAAATTGAATTCTTCCACGAAATTTATTCGACTTGGAAATAATTACAGAACGTCCATTGAGAATAATAGTATCGTTCTTAGAAACAAATATTCAACAGAAAAAATAATTGACTTTAGTTTGGATTCACTTGGGATTGAGAACTTGTTGAATATCAATATAAGGGTGTTTGATGATTATATCATCGTATTACATCGAAAATCCAACAATTTTCATATAATGTTTTTTGACCCCCTTGATATGGAAGGAACGTTGAAAGATCAAATCATATCAGAATTCCAAAACAGTAATAATTATCGAGTTTATTTCGCAAATCACGATTCAAACGTATTTTACCTTAACAGCACATCACAATGTCAGACCCGTATGATATCAAAACCCACTTATCCAGTGGGACTGATGCGAGAACGCAACCTCAAATATGTTAAAAAAGAACTATGGAAAAATTATATGCAGAAATTTGGAGACGGTAATTTGAAATGGAATACAACGTCTCTGGATTCCAATTATTTCACCAATTACATGTTTAACAGCATCACTAAATCCAATAACAATTACACATTTTTATTAAATTCCGGTAGAATATATCCCCTTCGCCAAAACATAGCAAATGTATATTCGTCGTCAATCTCCCTTGATTTGGTAAAAAATTACAATGGGATTCGTTGTTCGGACACTTCTATTGGGTTATTTTTTAACAAAACTATTTCATATATTCTAAAAGATATATTACTACTCTACACAAATGCAACCAATTCCTATTTGATTGGAAAAAATGATGTGTTTTTAAATAAAATTCAAGAAATTACATATGATACAAACAATCTATACATGAATGGTAATGAAACCATCAATATTTTATCACTTCAAAGAATTTTAACGTTGTTGACTGATCTTCAGAAACAATTAGTTGCCAATTTAGTGGTTGATGATATATAACAGATTATGCGAATTTGGGGATTTATTATTGATACTATATATGTTGAAGTGATTTTAAACGCAAATCATTTAGAAAAAAAATCTTTAACATATGAAAATTCTGCCCACCACCGAAACGGTGCCGTTGGTATTTTATATGATATAAAAACAAACGATAGATATTATTTCAATAGAGATAATGCATTACATATCCAAGTATCAAACGCCATGAATTTTGATAAAAAAAACTTTATATTCTTATTGGAATATCCCGACAAGTTGCTCATAACCCACCCGAAAAAAGAAGACATAAAAATTGAGCAAATTATCAAGAAATTTAATATAACTGAAAATAATATAGAATACGTTTAACATTTTATCCAAATTTAAAAAATTGACACACATTTTGATAACTACTGATTAAATAACATTATGGCATTACCAGATTTAACCAACGAATTTGCGGCAGACACCTACAAAGGGATTTTACACACAGCAAATGTTCCTTTTTCGGGTGCCAATATACCCCAAATTTATGATGGGTTGGGTAACAAATCTTCTCTCAGATTGGGTTCGGATGGTAATGGTGCATTATTTAATGGAACTGTATCGGGAAACATGCTAACAGTGGTAGGATATAACACAATTATTGATTTTATTTATCCGGTGGGCGCGGTTTATTTTTCAACTAATAACAACAACCCATCTACAAGATTTTCAGGGACAACTTGGATTAACATTGCAAATGGTAGATTTATAGCAGGAGTTGGAACCGGAACCGATCAAAATTCAAACAGTAGAACTATTTCACCTGGTAATAATGGTGGTAGTTATATACACACTTTAACAGTAGATCAAATACCATCACATACCCACTCACCAGCGCAAAACCCCTCCTACCCTTACGTTGTGACATGGCCTTATTTGGGAGTGATCAACAGACAAGATGCTGGTCCTGATAGTAATGACACATTTATGTTTCCCGGACAAAGACCACAAGCTCAAACATTATCGGAGGTTGGTGGTAATGCCTCACACGAAAACACTCCACCCGGATTTGGTTTATATATTTGGCAACGAACATCTTAATAAGAAAATATGGCTGACATTTACATTTCAAAAATCAAGGTTCGCAGAGGGACAAACGCAGAGATCGATTCAACACGTTTTGACCAAGGAGAACTTATACATGCAACCGATTCCAAACGTTTATTTGTTGGTAACGGTGTATTGAGTGGGGGTAATCCTGTTTCCAGTAAAGTTCACCCCCCTTTAACCAAGTATTCAAGTCTTAGCACCACACTGGCGGAAGTTGGTGATTTAGTATCTGTAAATTCCATTTGGTATCAGCTTACAGCATCCCCTTATAGCTCTGCTAGTAATTGGGGTGATATGAGAACCAAATTCTCTTCCGAATTCATATACGATTCAACGTCCACTATCAATATGGCGGTTAGTGGACTATCGGCATCCAAAATCAATCCAAATACTGTTACAAATGGTGTCAATATCATTGATGGAAAAATTCAATTAAATTATAGAACCAATTTTTTTGAGCTATCTTCAAATCAACTTTCCATCAAAGCTGGAGGTATCACAACAAGGGAACTTGGTTCATCTTCTTTCAGTAATGGATTGAGCGGTGGTGATGGTAAACCAATTTCTCTCACAGTATCCCCAACCGATTTTACATTCCAGTCTGGAATACTTTCAGCCAATTACAATAGAATTTCCTCTTATGGATTGAACACTCAATCCCATCTTCCGGTTTCAGCATTTAACGCTTTAAGTGGATTGGGTGCTAAAGTGGGTGATACCTCTTCTGTTAATCAAGTAATCTACCAATTACAAACATTACCAAATTTTTCTTTAGGAAATTGGGAGGCGATTTCTAAAAATGGTATTGCAGATTCCATCTATGATACATTAACAGGTAATTCAACTCTAAATTCCACTAATTCCTTATCATCCATATTTAACGGTAGTCCATCTCAAACTACGGATGGTATTGTTCCGGGTATAACGCTCACCAGCTTCACTGCATTATCAAGTAATGGTCTTTCTTCTGTTTCCATAACACTATCATCCGCTGGATTCATCACTTTTGCAGGGAATTATATTTCCGAAACCGGAAAATCTGTAAATAGGTTCGCAATTCCAATCTTCACTTACTAATTATGGCTATTTCAATTACAAACGACACTCTTTTAAAATTACTTGCCCGTCAAGGAACCAATGCTGAACGTTTAAATGTCCTTTTAAACTCTGGAGAGTTTGCGTTCACTACTGATACTGAACGTCTTTTCATTGGTAATGGTGCTAGTAATGGAGGGGTATTGGTTG
>Ga0181348_1001071_pt1 | contig 12013 bp, 24 predicted proteins | sample Su13VDMM110DN_FD_130092 | JGI IMG/M metagenome (GOLD analysis project Ga0181348, IMG submission 130092) | Freshwater viral communities from Lake Michigan, USA - Su13.VD.MM110.D.N | ecosystem: Environmental > Aquatic > Freshwater > Lake | place: USA: Michigan | collected 2013-07-16
CACTCAAGGTTGGATTAGAAAAAAACGATCTACCTAGTGGAATGGTCCGAAACTCCCATTCATTTCGTGCAGTTGAATTGTTTCCTATAGGGCAAACTCACAGAGTTACGAAAACTCATGATAATTTTGAGTACTGGTTTAAAGATGCTAATAACTTTATGTATCTAGTGTCAATCGACAATCGTAACATGATGAAGCCGCTACTTGACCGCGAATTTGGGCGACCCAGTGTCAAAATCCACGGAACATTTTCGCACAAAATTCGCAATGAAATGGGCATATTTCAGCTTCACGGATCAAACTGGAAAATAGTTACGTAGATTTTGACATGCGGGCACGGCAGAATAGATCATTCAGACTATTGGGAATTTCCACTCTATCCCGCAGAAAATACCTTAATAAAATCAAAGACTTACACAAAACTTGACAATAAATGGCTTTGGGCGTATAATGTGTGCTTATGAAAAACAAATCACTGCCCTACAGCATCGTTTATCAACGAATAGATGTGGTAACGAAGGTTCCGCAATGGGCCAAAGACGTTATCAAACTCGGAGATAAAGTATTCCGATCCGATTCCGTTACGGTGACCGTGATTCGCACCAAGCGAGTTATTGGTTTGGGCTGTACGTATACAAAATTTGTTGAGCATCAGGCGGTACGATAATGCAAGCTGTCATTGAAACCACTGTTTGGGATTGGGAGTTTCAGCCCAATCATACGTATCTCCTCGATGGCGACAAAATGATCGCCTATATCCCCAAGGGTCAATCGACCCCACACTACTTCAATACCCACATGCGCCTCAATAAACGTGGTCGCAAATTCATGGAACTCACGCAGAATCCTTTCGTGGTTCCGGAAGACACAAAGAAAACTATCAAAGTCCAGGGCAGCAAAGGGAATACCTATGAAGTCGATCCCGTCAATGAGACCTGCACTTGTGAGGGATTCAGGTGGAAGGGGAAGTGCAGGCATTTGGATGAAATATTAACCAATACCAAAACTTGACAATAAATGGGTTTGGGTATATAATGACTGTATTGAAATTAATGTAACGGTAAGAATAAATGAATCCGACAATGAATAGTCAACAAATTCAAGACTTTATCGCCACCTGGGCCAAAGACAACGGGTTCAATGCGCCCTACGGTGTGCTGACAAGCGAGGGGAAATCCCCCAAGGGAAGGAAGGTGCTGAACGTGACGTTTGGTCGCGCACGTACCCTGGATGCGACGGTCATGATCTTCAACCGGAAATACATCATCGTCCGGACTAGTCGCCAAATCGGCGGGCAAATCTTCACCAACGTCAGCGACCTGCAGACATATCTGAATACGCTGTAAAATCAATCACTTACAACATCTACCCAAAACTTGACAATAAATGAGTTTGGGTGTATAATAGACACATACACTAGAGAAACGGAGCAGTAAATGACCAAAATCGAACGTCTGCAAAAACTAGCCCACAAGGCGGTGATGGCGCGAGACAAATTCGAGGAAGCACTGGAGGCTGCGAAAGCCCTCCCCAACTGGGAAAAACTGATCGAAAAAGACGGTCGCGGGCTTTCCACGACCGCCGATGCTGGTGACTGGATGTGCTGAAATTATCCAAAACTTGACAATAAATGGGTAAGGCTGTATAATACGTCATACACTTGAGAAACGGAGCAGTAAATGGCACAGATGAATAACTACGTGGGGTTCTACAATAAACAGCAGCATGAATTGCAGGCTCCTACTTCCTACGCAGCCCAAAAACTGTATGCAGAACGCTACGGCGTCCCGGCAAAAAAACAATACATGATTACCGTGATTTTGGCAGATAAACCCGTCAGTACTGCTGCCCTCTGAGGTTGACAATAAATGGGTAAGGCTGTATAATACGTCATACACTTGAGAAAAGGGCAAATCATGATCGGAAAGACAGTTTGGTACGCGAAACTTCCCCAATTCAGGGGTGTGGTCAAAGCAAAGCACACGATCCGAATTTCCGGTGTAAAAACAACGGTTTACGCAGTGAAATGGGACGCGGAAGACCTTGGAAATTCGCAGCCCATGACCTGGAAGGACGAGGACGGCAGCAAGAAAGCTGGATATCGCGCTCAGGAACTGCGTCAAATGGACCAGGTCCCCCGGAATATTTAATTACCCAAAACTTGACATTAAATCGGTTTGGGCGTATAATAGCTTCATACACTTGAGAAACAGGAAAACAAACACATGGCATCGATCAAAATTCTGAATGGCACGTATCGCAATCAATCGGTGAAGAACGAAGTTTTCACCCTTGTCAAAGGCCTGACTATAGGCGCGAAAGGTTCCTACGTGACTGTTGAGAACAGTGGTCAAATCAATATCGATATCTCGCCCATTCGCATCAAGGTGCATGGAGCGGGTTCGTTCCAATTCGTTGACGGTGCTCCGACTGCGGTCGCTGTTGCTGTTGCGGAAGCGCACCCCGTCAAGCAGTCTGAGACGGATGAGCAGGCGATGGATCGTATTGGTTCGCGCTTTGCAATTCTCGACGGTATGTCGAAAGCTTGTATCGAAGGTGGCATCCGCGCGATGATCGTTTCGGGCCCGCCGGGCGTTGGCAAGTCGTACGGTGTTACGACCCAGATGGAAAAGGCCTCGCTGTTTGACACGCTGAAGGACGAGGACTCGCGCTTCCAGATCGTGAAGGGCGCAATCTCCGGTATCGGTCTGTTCGCCCTGCTGTTCAAGTACAAGGACAAAAAGAACGTCCTGGTGTTTGATGATTGCGATGTTTTCGATGATGCTGATGTCCTGAACGTCCTGAAGGGCGCGCTGGATTCGGGCAAGATTCGTCGTATCTCCTGGAACAAAGATTCGCGTATCCTGCGTGAAGAAGGTATTCCGAACACTTTCAATTTCTACGGTTCCGTGATCTTCATTACGAACCTGCAGATGAAAGGTGGAAACCGTGCGAAGAAAATCGAGGCGCACGTGGAAGCCCTGAAATCACGCTGCCATTATCTGGATCTGACGATCCACACGGAACGCGATGCAATGCTGCGTATCCGTCAGGTGCATCGTGACACGGCGGATTGTGGTGGTCTGTTCAAGGACTACAATTTCACGGACGAGCAGACCAACGAAATTATGGACTTCATGTGGTCGAATCACACCAAGCTGTCGGAAGTGTCCATGCGTATGGCACTGAAAGTGGCTGACCTGGTTCGCGTAAACAAGACGGAATGGAAAACGTGGGCTGCTGCTACGTGCTTCAAGGCCTAAGCTAACGAGCACCGTGGTCGACATAATGGAAAATTTATCTTCTACCTCAATTAAGGGAACGGATAGACTTTTTGGGAAGTAACAATGCGTAAACTAGCAACAATCAGAAAAATCGAAAGTATCGGCCCTATCGAAGGGGCTGATGCTATTGAGGTCGCTCAGGTCGGTGGCTGGAAGGTCGTGACCAAAAAGAACGACTTTAAAGTCGGTGACCTCGCGGTATATTTTGAGATTGATTCGTGGATTCCTGACCACCTCGCGCCGTTCCTGTCGAAGGGACATGCCCCGCGTGTGTTCAATGGTGTTGAGGGTGAACGCCTGCGTACGGTCAAATTACGTGGCCAGGTTTCCCAGGGCCTGCTACTGGACAGAACAGTAGCCCTTGACAAGGTTGGAGAAATCTTCGAGGGAATGGACGTTAGCAGACTGTTAAATATTCAACTTTATTCTCCACCCATCTCTGCGCAGTTGGCAGGGCAGGTCTCCGGTGGGTTCCCTTCGTTCATTCCTAAGACAGATCAAGAACGTATCCAGAACCTGTCTAGAGAATTTAAAGAGTGGAAAGATACGGACCTCACCTGGGAACAAACTGAAAAGCTTGATGGATCGTCAATGACGGTCTTCTTCAAGAACGGTAAGTTTGGTGTTTGCTCACGTAACTGGGAACTGAGAGAAGCGGAAGGAAACACGCTTTGGTCTGTTGCGCGTGAATACAACCTGGAAAAAGTATTGGCAGACCATGCTGCTACTGATCTAGCTAACCTCGCGCTGCAAGGCGAATTGATCGGTCCGGGGATTCAGGACAACAAGTACAAGCTGACCAAACACGCTTTCTACATTTTCGATATCTACAATATCGACAGGCAGCAATACCTGTCTCCAGGATTGCGTAAAGATTTCATTGCGCGTCACGGGCTGCGTCATGTTCCGGTGTTTTCCAGTGCGATGAAATTGGATCCGGATCTCACAATGGATGCTCTGCTCAAGGAAGCTGAGGGCAAAAGCGTGATGGGCAATATCACTGGTCCCGAGCGTGAGGGTCACGTTTACAAGTGCAATGAACTGCCGGTTTCGTTTAAATGTATCTCAAATCGTTTTTTGCTTAGGGAAAAGTAACGCACCTGATTAAATGGGGCCTTATGGCCCTATTTTTTTGGGCCGCTTTCCGTAAAGGTTGCATTTGTTCCTCGATGTTGTTATACTTAGAGGATGAGACAATGCAAAATAGTAGTTAGGGATGAAGTGAACATTAAGCTAGAGGGACTGGAATTAGCAGATCGTAAGGCGCTGATGAAGCGTTTCGAACACGATGCCCCCGGTGCTAGATTCCTTCCCAGTGTTAGACTTGGACGATGGAATGGAAAGGTAAGCAATTTCAGCTTAGGTGGAAGTGCATACGTAAATCTATTACCAGACATTATTCCGTATGTCGAACAAGCCGGCTATGATCTTGTTCTGGAGGACTTGCGCGACTACCTGCAATCCTTCTCGCTGAAGGAAGTGTCCGAAAATACATTCGCAGAGAAGAATTGGCCAACCGGACATCCCTTGGCAGGGCAACCAATCATACTGCGTGATTATCAGGTTAACATTATCAATGATTTTCTGAATGATACGCAATGTGTACAGGAGACCGCAACAGGTGCAGGTAAAACCTTGATAACAGCAGCCCTATCCTGGAGTGTACAAGATTACGGGCGTACTATTATCATTGTTCCCAACAAAGGATTGGTGCTACAAACTGAGGAAGATTATATCAATTTGGGCCTCGACGTAGGGGTGTACTTCGGAGATAGAAAGGAATTCGGTAAGCAGCACACAATCTGTACATGGCAAAGTCTTAGCAATTTATATAAATCATCGACCGGTGGCGAAGCCGAAATAACTATTCAGGATTTTTTAAAAGGGGTAATATGTTTCATGGTTGACGAAGTCCATTGTGCTAAAGCCTCAGTCCTTAAAGCACTGCTGACTGTAGCCCTTGCAAAGATTCCGATCAGATGGGGATTGACCGGGACCATTCCCAAAGATCAATTTGAAGCACAGACAATTCTTGTAGCAATAGGACCAGTGATCAGTAAGCTTGGAGCTAGAGAGTTGCAGGAAAAAGGAGTGCTTGCACAGTGCCACGTTAACGTAGTACAATTACAAGATGATATGGAATTTACCAACTATCAAAGCGAATTAAAGCACCTCTTAGAAGATGACAAACGGCTTACTAGGATCGCTGAAATGATTAAGGAAATAAAGGACACCGGAAATACCCTTGTGTTAGTTGACAGGATTAATGCCGGTAAGGAATTAGTAGAAAAATTAATAGCTAGTGGCGTTGATGCGGTATTTGTATCAGGTGGAACAAAGCTCACGGAACGCAAAGAGGAATATGACGAGATTGCTACCAGTACTGGAAAGGTCATCCTCGCCACTTACGGAGTGGCCTCAGTTGGTATTAATTTGCCCCGGATCTTCAACCTAGCATTGATAGAGCCTGGAAAGAGTTTCGTTAGGGTTATTCAGAGTATCGGCCGCGGAATAAGAAAAGCAGAGGATAAGGATTTCGTGCAGATCCATGACATAACTTCATCATGTAAATTTGCTAAACGGCACCTAACTAAGAGAAAAGTTTTCTACAAAGAGGCCTCATACCCGTTCTCAGTAACAAAATTGAAATACCGGTAGCAAAGGCTTGACAAGCACATAACAGGATGTTACAATTGAACTATGCGTATACTCACACTTCAAAATAAATATTACAACCTAGAGACATTACCTGAAGAGATTGACGATCTTAGATTTGCGATTATGGACAATTCAAACCCGCAAAACGTAGACTACCATTACATTCCGTTAATCTTTTTAGAATCATTCAGTTCCCCTGCACTAGTCTTACGGATAGGCCCGTACACAGTTAAAATGCCCGTTGATTGGCAAATACTGATAGGGGAAAAGGATCATGGAGATTTGGAAACGTTGCCTCTCACAAGCATCAACGATAGAGGATTTAGCGCATTTGAGTTTAATCCATTGTCTGCGTTTAGTCCGTCGTTTCTTCCAATTGAAATCGTGGACATTTATCATGATGTTACATGGTATGCACCTAGATTAAAGAACGGACAGTTTTTATGTGTTCCTCTAGAAGATGGACACAAACCAAAATGTGTATACTTTGTTAAAGAAGTTAGCAGGAATTCCGAGATAGTGGATTACGCCCAAGTATTTTGATAGGAGAAATATTGCATGGCCAAAGCTAAAGTAGACAAGTCAGATAAATTTTCTGATCATGATTTTGTTTTGTTTGATGCACTTGCCGCGCTAGATAGGAAAGATTACGGCTGGTACGACAAATTAAATGAGGTGCAACAGCGCAAGTTCGTGCCCTTTATTCTTGTATCTTGGCTAAGCGCAATCAAAGGCACTAAGGAGAGGCAAGCGTATTACTTGCAGAGTGTAGACTATTACGCCAACAAATACTTACTTCATGAGGTTATCAGTAAGCATCCTAAGCTTCAATGGCTTATGTTGTGTGCGGCGAGCCCGGGTAAAGGAGGTCAGTTTCATCAATGGATTCCTAGTATTAAACATAAAGTTAGCACCTTGCGGGAGTCTGCAAAGACCAAAGACATTAAAGACTATTATGCAAAGATATATCCAAAAGTAAATGCCGATATGATCAAGGAAATAGCTGATGCCTTTATGCAAGAACACAAGAAAAAAATGTATCTAGCTGAAATATATCCAACGATGAAATTAGATGACATTGAAATCCTACAACAATTTGTAACGGATAGTGATATTGAAAAGTATGAGAAAGCCCGCGGAAACAGATAGTCCTGCCAAATTTAGCTGCGAGTTTTGTAACCGGGCCTTCATGCGGGAAACTACGTTGGTAAGCCACATCTGCGAGTATAAACATAGATGGATGGAGAAGGACCGGCAAGGTAATCGCATAGGATTCCAAGCTTGGTTGCAATTCTATACCAAGACCACGATGAACAAGAAGCACTCCACGTATGAGGAATTTATAAAGAGTCCGTACTATACGGCTTTCGTTAAGTTCGGAAACTATTGTGCTGCTATTAGCGCAGTAAACATTCCTCGGTTTCTGGACTGGCTTCTCAAGAATCAAATAAAAATCGATACATGGACATCTGACTCAATTTATACTAAGTACTTGATAGAGTATCTACGCGAGGAAGATCCCTACGATGCTATCCATCGCAGCATCGAAACTACCATTCGAATGGTTAGGGAAGAGAACATATTACCCAAAGACTGTTTGCGCTATATCAGCCCAAATAAGATTTGTCATACTATCACAACGGGTAAAATAAGCCCATGGCTGTTGTATCAAAGTGCGAGTGGTGTGAAGTTTTTGGGCGAGCTTGATGAAACACAAGTCAAAATGATCAACGATTACATCAACCCAGAACTTTGGGCAATCAAGTTCATGCGAGATGCTAAAATAGTTCCTGAGATTAAGGAATTGCTAAGTCTGGGCGGGTACTGATTTACTTTTAATCCAATATCGTGTATAATCATATGATGATTAAGGTCGATCTTCTATATTGCGATGAATTTTGGGAAAGCATAGATGCTGATCCCAAGATTAACACTGGCTATTCCAAAATAAATGCACACTTTGTCCGGCAAGGTGCGGATAATATTACAAGTATTGCGTTTGTTGATTTTCTGAAAGAATACTACGGTATAAATGCACAACCCGGAATACGATACGCTGAGGTATTGATGACTGAAAAAGACTTTGTGTGGTTCTCACTGAAATACGATGCTAACGCAGATGTTAGTTAATGTCAAACTATTCTCACACGTACCATTTTGGGAATCACTTAATGAATTCAAACTGTCTCACCGTATTGGGGAAATGATGACGGGAGCAAAGTTTGTGAGATTTTTCGAAGATCGCTATGGTATTAAAGTGACTACATATCCAGGAGAAATGCTTGGTTCAGTGTGGATAGAAGAGGAAGACTGGATTTGGCTCAGCCTTAAATATCTATAATGAATCTATACGGTAAAATGGCATCGGGTATCGTTTTGCTGCCTTCGGGCAGCATGAAGAATATCTATTATGAAATAGCAGAGGCACTTCAGTACAAATTTCCGCACACATATTATGTGTTACATGATATTGGTCCGGGTACATTGGGAAATATGCATTATGCAACGAGGTCAGAGAGAATTTGGATTGAAAACGAACGTGGAATCGCGTATGCTAAAAATCGTGATTCCGGCATCGAAGCAGTGGTAGATTTAGAGGAGTTCATGTGGGTGAAACTGAAAAGCTCTACAATACTTTGATGGAGATTGTAGATAAAAATAGTATGCTTGAAGAAGGGTACAAGGAAGCCGCCGCGGAGATTGCAATGCATATTGACGCGGATACACTATGGCTTGCATATTTGAAAATACACCCGGGTTGGTATCCAGTGAAAATACTATGGAATCCGGTGCTGTTATTTGCCGAGGCCGCTCCATACTGGAATGAATTAACGCAATGGATAATTAACCAATTTGGTCCCCCAGGCGATACATATGTCACTCACACCGATATGCATGAAATGATTTTTCTTTTCAAAAATGAAGAAGATGCAATTCTAACGATACTGCGCTGGAAATGAAATTCCGAGACGGCTGGTGGTGGGTCGAACATGATCATGAATCAAAATGGAAGCCAAAAGAAGATTGGCTCAGAGAAAAAGTGGGCGAAGAAAACATAGATTGGATAGGTCAAAATGCCACCTTCGACACGGAAACTATATCACGGGATATATCTACTCCGTTGCAATGGGGAATCAAAGATCCGGTATTAGCTATGATGTTTGAACTAATATGGGCGTAAATGTACGAGTGCCAAACGACATTTGGCGACATGAAATAATGATCTGGATGTCCGATAACCTCACCAAAGAAGGATGGGGAGAAGTATTTGAACACGATAAAATTAACGGTCGAGTTAAGATGCGGCCCTTTAGAGAATTTGAAATCTATGATGAACAAGAAGCAGCCTGGTTTATATTGAGGTGGCTATGAATAAAATATTATACAAGTCTACTAACTTTATGCTTGAACGGCGCAAGCGAAAATACCGTAGGCAATTTTATTACCGGATTACCTGGCATGCCTGGTCTACATTAACCGGTGACAATTTTACTGATATCAAAAAGGATTTGGTTAACTTACAAGAATATCCTAAAGGACGGGGCTGGTATCGTGATTATCTTAGTAAGGATACAGCTAGCCAACGATATACGATGTTATTGTTGAAATACAACTAATCACAAATGATAAGCCTTAATCGAACAGCCTGGCTGACAAAAATTCAACCATGTTTGCCAAACGCATATGGACCAATTACCATTCCTAATTGCAAGATCGTGTATTTAAAATATATGACCATTGTCGAGTTACATTTCGACACCCCGGCAGACGAATTAATGTTTAGGTTAAAATACCTATGAGATACTGGAACAAGAGCAAGAAGTATAGAGAGCAGCAATGGTGCAGGGTTAAGCTAGCAGTTGACCAGCCATTAGAGCCTGCCCTCCGTGTGTTTTATCCCGCCGGCATGCGTTCTGCACATGACTTACCTTTTACTAAATTGAAGAGGTGGTGCCAACAGCAACCCTCAGCGGGCAAGTTTTATTACAGTCCTTACACTGGATGGTGGTTTGAGAAACGAGAAGATGCTAGTTGGTTTATATTGAAATGGTCTTAAAGAATAGATTGACACTAACAGATGGAGAAATAATGGCAGTGCCTGATGATTGGTACAAGCTAACCCTTCCCAAGGCTAGTCGCCCTGAAGTCATTAAATGGTTACGAGAGAATGTTTCTCCACAGTCATATTATTTGCACACAGGATGGCATGGTGGAAAAGGTTGGGCGGCGATGACTAGAGGAAATAAAACTGACACAACATATCCACTTAAAATTCATGACGAAAAACTTGCATTATGGATGGAATTAAAATGGGGATGAGCAGCACAGATAGGTGGTTAGAATGTTATGATTATAAGAAATCTTGGGAGGATAATAAGACTGGCTGGTATGAGTCAAGCATCCAGGTTGGGTTTATTGATGCAAACGACGGTGCCCGCCTGAAATACCAAAATATAATCGATTGGATATACATTAACATACAAGAATGTGAGCGCCATGCGCGATGGTGTTACGGTGGGTATTATAGAGGGTATATAACTGCGACCGCACCTGGATATTTATACGCTAAATTTCGCTATGAGCGAGATTTTTTATGGTTTCAGCTAACATGGCAATGAAATGGAAAGATGATTTGGAAGCCTTCACCAAATTTCATCAATATGAACCAATTGGTAGCTTGAGCGCCCGCACATTAGTACACACTCAGTCTACAATGAAGATGTTCTATCCCGGCAATTATAGATTAGAATGGGCAGAACCTGATGGCGTCAATATAATTTTTGATGACGAACAAGAACAAATTGTTTGGTTACTGAAATACTCATGAGAGACAACATGAGGCAGTACATATATGGGCCAAAAAAATGCAGGTGATGTACGAAATGTGGCATATGTAGCCAATTGTTTTGCATTTCATGCTACAAAGTAGTATAATAACAACATAAGGAGTGTATGATGGCCCAAGAAATAATGATTGATTTGGAAACACTTGACACAGATCCAAGCTGCGTAATACTCACAATAGGAGCAGTTTTGTTTGATCCCATGGGAGAAGGCGTAACAGAAACAATATACTTACGTCCAACTATTGAGGAACAAACTGAGAAGTTTAACCGAACCATCAATGATAGCACTATGAAATGGTGGAGTACTCAAAGTACTAAGGCACAAAATGAAGCAATGGGCGATCAAGACCGAGTCCCGTTTAAAGACGCTATGGAATCTCTATACAAGTTTTGTTGGAACAGAAAGGCATTCTGGTCACACGGTGCTCCGTTCGACCTGGTCGTGATGGAGTCTGCCTGGAGACAGCTGGGAATGAAATTTCCCTGGGCCTATCATACGCTACGGGACACTCGTACCTTATTCGATATTACTGGCGTAAGATTAACTGATGCGAAGTACACAACGAAAACAACACACAACGCCCTGGAAGATGCTATCCACCAGGTTACTGTTGTGCAGGACGCATACAAGAAACTAGACGCACGTGGGGTTTTTAACAAATGAAAACTGCTGGAACATTTCTTCCCGGGCTTATGCTTGTGTCTCATACGAAATACTCTGACCACCGTGGAAATTTTTGTGAGGTGTGGAAGAGTGCGGATGGAATGAGGGGAACGTATCGTCAGCTTAATCAGGCTACTTCCGTAAAAAACGTGCTTAGAGGTCTGCATAGGCAGGATCAAACTAAACTGGTGATGCCTGTTACAGGTGAGATCCTCGACGTTGCTGTTGATCCGAAATCTGGTAATTGGTTTAGCGTAGTACTTAATGAGAAATATGGACTACTTATTCCACCTCAATACGCACATGGGTATCTTGTGTTATCAGATACCGCAATTGTGCAGTACGTTGTTGATGCTCCGTATAACAAAGCAGGTGAAGAACACTTTCATTGGAATAGCTACGGAGTTAACTGGGAGATAGACTCAAGAGAAGTGATTATATCAGACAAGGATGCATGAGATTCACTAGCGACATTGATATCGACTTTGCCGACCGTAATGAGATATTAAAACACATCGAACACATTCCTGCTGCAATGCGCAAAGTCATTCCAGTGCGTA
>Ga0181348_1001073_pt1 | contig 12006 bp, 14 predicted proteins | sample Su13VDMM110DN_FD_130092 | JGI IMG/M metagenome (GOLD analysis project Ga0181348, IMG submission 130092) | Freshwater viral communities from Lake Michigan, USA - Su13.VD.MM110.D.N | ecosystem: Environmental > Aquatic > Freshwater > Lake | place: USA: Michigan | collected 2013-07-16
AACCTCTGAAGGAAAATTAATAAAATGTGTTCGTCCAGATGGACTTAATGATATAAGAGAAGCATTTCAAGGTAACTTTCAATATATTGAAACTTTTATTAGTCAAATGAATGAAGTATTTCAGTTTGGTGATGATTGGGGAATGTACATTCCTGAAGTAAAATATTTAAGTCCTGAACCATTAGTTAATTATACTGACTTATCATTAAATGAATATCCAAATGTTCATTTTGTTGGAGATGCGTTAAGTGCTCGTGGTATAACAGTAAGTGGAGCACATGGGATTTATGTAGCAGAGTCTTTACTTTTATAATATTTATATTCATGGAAAACGAAGAATACCCAGATTTTGTTGAAAGTTATTAATATTTATAAACAAAAATAACTAATGGAAAATCTTAGAGAACTTGTACGTAAGCAACTAAAAGAAATGGCTAACATAGCTAGATCATATAAAATCGGAGATTTAAATAAGGCCGATACTTTAATTAGTTTATATTCTCCAACAAATTTTAAGTGGATAGGTAATATTATTACAATTATAAAAGACGCTGGTGAAAATGGAATTAAACTTGCTGATATAATAAATAAATTATCTGAAGAATTTGATTATAATAAAACATCACAAGAAATAAATCCACCATTAACACGTTTAGTAGATAGTGGAATATTAAGAAGTAGTAAATAAATTAAAAAGAGGCTTGGGTTACCAAGCCTTCATTTGTATATTTAAGTATGGCTAGAATAGGATTTACAGGAACTGTTAGTGTTGGGAAAACCACACTTGTAAATAAATTAAAAGAATTACCTGAATTTAAGGATTATACTTTTGCTACTGAACGTAGTAAATATTTACGTGATTTAGGTATTCCTTTAAATACAGACAGTACATTAAAAGGTCAAACTATATTTTTAGCAGAAAGATGTAGTGAATTAATTGCAAATAACGTTATTACTGATCGTACTATTATAGATGTAATGTCTTTTACGCTTAATGCTAATTCAATTGATAAAACAGATAAAGTATCATTTGAATATTATGCGTCACGCTTTATTGAAGAATATGATTGGATATTTTATGTTAGTCCTGCTGGAGTAAAGATTGAAGATAATGGTGTGCGTACTACGGACATAGAATACAGAGATCAAATTGATCAAACAATTAAACATTTATGTTCTTGTCATTTAGACAAAATTAAGAATTTTGGAATTATATCGGGTTCTACCGAGGATAGACTAAGACAGGTAAAATCTTACCTAAACTTATAATATTTATAATAAAAACTTAATGAAACGTAAAGATTTATACGAATATATTCGTGAGCAAATTATAAATGAATTATCTGAAGGAAGTACTAAAACATTTATAGCAAGTTCATCTTCAGACGAAGAAAATGCTATTACTACTGATTCATCTATTTCATCAGCATCTAAAATACCTGCTATAAAAGCATTAAAAGGTTCTAAACCCGGAGCAGCCGTTGTAGTTCCTACAAATGAAATGGCTCGCCCAGCAAATGTTCTTAAAAAAGGAGAAAATTTTACACTAATTAAAAATATATATGCTGGTAGCAAAATTGAAAATATTTTAAACATAATTGAAGAAGCAGGAGAAGAAGGTGCTAATTCAAAAACTATATTAACTACATCCGGCATTAAATATTCACAAGAACTTAGCCCAATACTTGGAGAACTTATATCATTAAAAGCTATATCCAGTAATGTTAAAACACCAATCGTAGAACCCGAACTTTCAACTACGACCCCCGAAGATGAAGAAAATTTTGATTTTCTTGATACTGAAGAAGACGCAATACCCAAAGATGAATTTGAAAAACCTGATGACGAAGAAATAGACACTGCCGCTATATCTGCTGCGACAGCTGGAGCAGATCAAGATATGATGCCTACTAATAAAGATATAGAAACTATTAATAAAATTAGAGATATCTTAACAAAGAAAAAAGATAAATTAATTAAAGCTGATGAAGCGGGAGATGATTTAACGTTTGAAAGAGAAAAAGCAGCTTTAAAACAATACATTAATAATAATAAAAGTATTATTAGTAAAAATGGAGAGTTAAAAAGAATTATTTCTAATATAATTGATATTAAATAGTGGCTAAAATTAAAATATTAGCACCATATGTTTTAATATTAATACTATTCATTATTATTATATTTCAATCTCAACATCCTAAATCTGATTTAGAAAATCGTTTAAATGAATTACATAAACAAAATGATTCTTTACTTTTAAATATTAAATTAAAACAAAACGAAATAACAAAACTAGACTCAGTAACTAACGTTTATAAAGATAAAGTAGAAAAAGATAAAACAGAATTAATAGCATTAAAAATAAAAGCAGATAATTTTAAAATTAAATACAATGAAGAACATAATCGCATTAATACTCTTTCTAATGGGAACGTTGTTAATGAATTCACAAACGCTTTTAAATGATAGTACTTGTTGTGTTCCATGTATCACACTTAAAAAAGCACTTTTATTAAAAAACGATTATACTTATTTAAAAAACCAAATAGGAATTACTCGTGATTCTGTTTCTGTTTTAATGCTTATTGCTTTAAATCAAGATACTATTATAAAAACACAACATAAACAAATTATTTTATTTAAACAAAATGAAGTAAATTATAAAAATCTTGTAATTAATAAAGATGAAGAAATTATTTTATTTAAAAAAGAAGTAAAAAAACAAAAAAGAAGTAAAATAATAACTTACATAGTTAGTGGAGCTTGTATAGTATTAAGTTTTATTGTAGCAATATGAGTCAAGATTTAAAAGAAATAATAAGAGAAGAATACATTAAGTGTGCTCAAGATCCAGCTCATTTTTTACGTAAGTACTGTAATATTCAACATCCTCAAAGAGGACGAGTTATATTTAATCTATATCCATTTCAAGCTAAAGTATTAAGTTTATGGAAAGATAATCCATATTCATTAATATTAAAATCTAGACAGTTAGGCATATCAACATTAGCAGCAGGTTACTCATTATGGTTAATATTATTTCATAAGGATAAAAATATTCTTTGTATAGCTACTAAACAAGAAACAGCAAAAAACATGGTTACTAAAACCAAGTTTATGTTTGATAATTTACCCTCATGGCTTAAAATACCAGCAGATGAAAATAATAAATTAGCATTAAAATTAAATAATGGTTCACAAATAAAAGCAACATCCGCAGCAAGTGATGCTGGTAGATCAGAAGCCGTTTCATTATTAATTATTGATGAAGCAGCATTTATTGAAGGAATTGAATCAATTTGGGCTTCAGCTCAACAAACCCTTGCTACAGGTGGTGGAGCTATAGTTTTATCTACTCCGTTTGGTACAGGTAATTGGTTTCACAAAACTTGGGTTAAAGCTGAAGCTCAAGAAAATCCTTTTTTACCTATTAAATTACCTTGGTATGTTCATCCTGAACGTGATCAAGCATGGAGAGATAAACAAGATACTCAACTAGGAGACCCTAGACTAGCAGCTCAAGAATGCGATTGTGATTTTACAACATCTGGTGATATAGTTTATTATTCTGAACATCTTGAATATATGACTTCTACTCATATAGTAGAACCAATGGAAAGACGTGGTGTAGATAAAAACTTATGGATCTGGGAATCACCAGACTACACAAGAAATTATTTAGTAGTAGCTGATGTAGCTAGAGGGGATGGAAAAGATTTTTCAGCATTTCATGTATTTGATTTAGAAACAAACGCCCAAGTAGCAGAATTTAAAAGTCAATTATCTCCAAAAGAATTTGGTTATATGTTAGTTGGTATAGCTACTGAATATAATGAAGCATTATTAGTAGTAGAAAATGCTAGTATTGGATGGGCAACATTAGATGCTATTCAAGAACGAAACTATAGAAATTTATATTATTCACCTAAAAGTGATATAGCAACTTCTGATTCGTATTTTAGTAAATATGAAGACGTATCAAAAATGACTCCGGGTTTTACTATGTCATTAAAAACCCGCCCTTTAGTAATTAATAAAGGAAGAGAATATTTAGGAGACCATAGTGTAATTATTAGATCAAAACGTTTAATAGAAGAAATGAAAATTTTTATTTGGAAAAACGGTAGAGCTGAAGCACAATCTGGATATAATGACGATTTAGTTATGTGTTATAATACAGCAATGTATGTTAGAGATACAGCATTAAAACAAAAACAATACGGAATTGAAATGACAAAAGCAACATTAAACAACATACAAAGACCATCAGCATACCAAGGAGCATATTTTGCTTCAGGTAATGATAATCCATATGCTATGGATATTAATGGGGAAACAGAAGATTTAAAATGGTTACTTTAAAATATAAAACATGGCAGACACAAATTTATTTTCTAGATTAAAACGATTATTTTCAACCGACGTAATTATACGTAATGAGGGAGGAAACACTATTAGAGTAATCGATACTGATTCTATTCAAAGAAGCGGTAAATATGAAACAAATTCATTACTTAATAGATATCAAGGAATTTATTCTAGTAATACTACATCACTTTATGGAGCTCAATTAAATGTTAATTATCAATATTTAAGAACTCAACTATACTCAGACTATGATGTAATGGATACTGATGCTATAGTAGCATCAGCACTGGATATTATTTCAGATGAATGTTCATTAAAAAATGAGATGGGTGAAGTATTACAAATTAGAAGTTCAGATGAGGATGTTCAAAAAATACTTTATAATTTATTTTATGATATATTAAATATTGAATTTAATTTATGGTCTTGGACTCGCCAAATGTGTAAATATGGAGATTTTTTCTTAAAACTAGAAATATCAGAAAAGTTTGGTGTGTACAATGTTATACCTTATACTGCATATCATATTGAACGCCAAGAAGGATTTGATAGAGAAAACCCAATGTCTATAAGATTTAAATTCAACCCAGCAGGATATGTTGGTGGAGCAGGCGGTTATGATATTCCTAATAGTGCACCTAAAGAATCTAATGGTATTTATTTTGATAATTATGAAATTGCTCATTTTCGTTTATTAACTGATGTTAACTATTTACCTTATGGTCGTTCATATATTGAACCAGCCCGTAAATTGTTTAAACAATACACACTAATGGAAGATGCTATGTTAATACATAGAATTTCTCGTGCGCCTGAAAAGCGAATTTTTTACATTAATGTTGGTTCTATTCCTCCAAATGAAGTAGAAAACTTCATGAAAAAGACTATTACTACAATGAAAAAAACACCATATGTAGATCCTCAAACTGGTGAGTATAATCTAAAATATAACATGCAAAACATGTTAGAAGATTTTTACATTCCTGTTCGTGGCAATGATAGTACAACTAAAATTGACACTGCTAAAGGTTTAGACTACACAGGTATTGAAGATGTTACTTATTTAAGAGATAAATTATTTGCGGCTTTAAAAGTTCCTAAAGCATTTATGGGTTATGAAAAAGATTTAAGTGGTAAAGCAACATTAGCTGCTGAGGATATCCGTTTTGCACGTACAATTGATAGATTACAACGTATATTATTATCTGAATTATACAGAATAGCTTTAGTTCATTTATATGCTCAAGGATATAAAGGTGAAACATTAACTAATTTTGAATTATCATTAACTACTCCATCAATCATTTATGATCAAGAACGTATCGCATTAATGAAAGAAAAAGTAGATTTAGCTAAAAACATTATGGAAGCCCAATTGTTACCTACAGACTGGATTTATCATAACATATTCCACTTTAGTGAGGACCAATTTGATGAATATAGAGATTTAATTATACAAGATGCTAAACGTAAATTCCGTTTAGGTCAAGTAACTGAAGAAGGTAATGACCCATTAGAAACAGGTAAGTCCTATGGTACACCACATGATTTAGCATCATTATATGGTAAAAGTCGCATAATATCAGATCCGGGAAATGTACCATATCCATATAATACTGAAGTAGATTTAGGTCGTCCTAAAGAAAAAGTATCAAACATTAATACTCAACAAAATGTTTTTGGTAGAGATAGATTAGGTAAAAAGGATATGAAAATTGATGATCAACCTGGTTATAATAATAAATCATTAAATGAAAATGTTCATTTAAAAAATAAACAATTTATAACCGAAATTGAAAAAAAACTAGTATTTCAAATAGATAAATCAAAAGAATCGTTACTTGATGAAAACCAATTGCGAGATTAATAGTTAGCTATATATTTATAAATAAAACTACTACTTAAATGTTAATAAAACATTCAAAATTTAAAAACACTGGTATTCTTTTTGAACTTCTAGTTAGACAAATAACAACTGATACTTTATCAGGTAAAAATTCTGAAGCTTTGAATATTTTAAAAAAATATTTTAGTAAAACAGAATTAGGACGTGAATATAAATTATATGAAAGTTTAATTAAACGCACTAATTTAACTGAAGGTAAAGCTAATATGGTTATTAATACTGTATTAGAAAATTCTAAACAATTAAATAAAACCTCTTTAAAAAAACAAAAGTATAATTTAATTAAAGAAATCAAAAATTACTATAATTTAGAAGAATTTTTTAAAACAAAACTCCCTAACTATAAAGCACAAGCTGCTGTTTATACTTTAATTGAATCTCAAAACACTAATAATTCTACAGAAAACATAATTGAAAATAAATTAGTTATATTAGAACATTTAACTTTATCTAATACTAAAAAAGAAACTAATGTTAATACTACAATAGAAGAATTAGCAAATGAAGATAAAGATACTCGCATTTTAACTTATAAAATATTACTTGAAAAATTTAATAATAAATACGTAGATTTTAGTAATAATAAAAAAAATATTCTTAAAGAATTTATTAATGTAGTTGATAATTCAACTAAATTAAAAGAGTTTTATAATGTTAAAATTAATGAAATGAAATTAGAACTTGTTTTATTAAATAAAAAAACAAAAAACGAAGTAACTAAAATTAAATTAAATGAAACGCTTAATTTTTTAGTTACATTAGGTAAAAACGATAAAATAAATAATGATAATATTGTTAATTTATTACAATATTGTGATTTAATTGAAGAATTAAAAAAAATAAATGGAAAATAAAAGTTCACTTAAAGATTTAGTCTATAAAAGATTAAAAGAAATGAGTGCTACTGGAGGAGGCGCAGGAGCAGCTACTTTTACCCCAGGTGAAGGTGAAGGTACAGCTTATAATTACTACTATAAATTAGGATTTAAACCAGTAAATACTAAAGAGCTTCATAAAAAAGCTAAAGGTATTGAACATAAAGATTTATGGAAAGAAAATAAAGAAGAAACATCTACTTATCTTAGCCAATTAAATTTACCAGATGATGGTAGAAAAGAATTTATAACAAGTAAAGTAGAAGATTTTAATACTATAGAGGATAAATTAAACACTTTACTTCCTTTATTAAAAAACGCAAAAAAAGAAACAATGGACGCTTACAAAAAAGATCCAGACTTTAAAATAATGTATGGTACTCAATTTGCTAACGCTTATTTAGACAAACTAATAACTTTATTTACAAACAAACAACAATAACATGACATTACAAGAACAATTTAACGCCATAAACCGAGGCACAGGAAATAAAGAGCAATTTTTAAAACATGCTAGAAATTTATTTCCTCAATATTTAACTAAACATTTAGATTATAATACATCAATTAATGTGTTAAAAACAAAACAAATTATTAGTGAACAAACAAATGTTGTTACTAAAGGATTTGATATCTACGATTGGAAAAAGATTTTAGCTGAAGAAACAGAACAGCTTCCAAAGCGAGGAGATAAGTATAAAGATGTGATGGTTAAAACAGGAAATGGGGATGAGCTAGTTAAAAGGAATGTCACAGTAGTATCTGTTGATGAAAAAGAGCGTAAAGTACTTGTTAGAACAGATGCTGGAGGTGAAGTTTACTTATCTTTTAACGATTTAACTAATTCTTCTAAACCTATATCAGAGTCAGTTAAAGCTGAAGAAAAAGAAACATCTAATTCAAAATTTATGATAAAAATATATAAACATGTGGGCTTTAAAGATGATTTAGATACTATCTTACGAAAGCCTACAGCTTTAGAAGACAAACCTGAAAGTATTAAATATTTTGATACTAATGAAGAAGCAGAAAAATGGTGGAAAGATAATTACGTACGAGGTTTTAAATATAAACTACTAAAAATTGAAGAAGGTAAATACATTAACGAATCTATTAAGATAGTTGAAAAAGAAACATCTAAAGAAGTTAAAAGTAAGCAAGACGCATATGATGCTACTGACGTTAAAAACGCAGACAACATCAATGGAAACGAGATCTGGAAAGGATATTACGTTGAGATGAAAGATCCAGCAAACGCAGATAAAACGGGAGATGAATTGAAAAAGATAGTAGTAAAAAACTTATCTAAAGATCCTTTGTACTATACTAAAAATGGTATGTTTGGAATTAAAGGTGTTGGCTACACAACTGAAGCGCCAGGTTTAGGTGAACCTAAAGCTCCAAAAGGAAAATACAAATCATCAGGATATGGTGATGTTGAAAAAGAAGTAAAAGTAAAATCAAACGTTCAAGACTCATTAGGCGATAAAGAAGCTAAAACTTCAATGCCTAAAAAGGTAAAAGAAATGTCTACAACTCCTCAAAATTCATCTGGTGTTAAAAAAATGAAGATGCCGGGTGCTGAAAAAAGAATAAAATTAAAAGAAGGTTTATCATTAGCTGAATTATTAGCAGAACCAGAAGAAAATTCATTAAATGAAAAAATGAATGATTTTAATAACTATCCAGATTCAGAACTTATTCAGTTGGCTAAAGATGAGGGAATGGAAGAATTAATTGTATTAAATCCTGAAGGCGGATTAGAAAATCGTGATGAATTATTAAGTGCACTTACAAAAGAAGCAGACGATGATTTTGGATTTGAGTCCCCATTTTGTAAAAGTTGTAGTGGTAAGGGTTGTAAGGAATGTGATGGAAGTGGAATGAAAAGGAATTCGGTAACTGAAAATAGTCCAATGGAAGAGCCAATTCAAGAATCAAAACTTCGTTCAATTATATCTAAATTAATTAGAGAAGAACTAAACTAATATGAAATCATTGTTAATAGAAACATTACCATTTGCTGTACAACCTCAAACATTAATTGAAACTCGTAAGAGTCCTAATGGTAATTCTATAGTTGAAGGTATTTTAGCAACTGTTGAAATTAAAAACGGTAATGGAAGATATTATTCAAAAGAATTGTGGGATCGTGAATTAGACAAATATAATGTTCTTGTAAAAGAAAGAAGAGCTTGTGGTGAATTAGACCATCCTGACTCACAAGTAATTAACTTAAAAAATGTGTCACATAATATCACTAAACTTTGGTGGGATGGAGATAATGTAATGGGCGCAATTGAAATATTACCTACACCTTCAGGAAACATATTAAAAGAACTTATAGGCGCAGGTATTAAAGTAGGTGTGTCATCTCGTGGAATGGGTAGTTTAAAACAAGTTGGTGAAGTGTTAGAAGTACAAGATGACTTTGAATTATTATGTTGGGATTTTGTTTCAACACCTTCTAATCCAGGTTCATATATGACTCCATTACGTGAAGGATTAGAAAAATCTAATGTTAACCCATATAGTAAAGTAAATTCAATTATAACTGAAATATTATGCTCTAATGGAGCATGTCCAATATTTTAATATATTTATAAATAAAAATAATACAATGAACAAACAATTTTTACATATGCAAAAACTTGCTGGCTTAATCACAGAAAGTGAGTATAAAACTATACTAAATGAAAAATTTACAAATCCCGTGTACCCATTAAGAATTTGGGAAAAAAATAATGCAGGTGAAGGTAAAAACGAAGCTTATTTTATTACAGTAGTAGGCGGTTTAATGGATAATAAAGAAGTTAGTTTTTCAAAAGAAGAAATAGAAGCTTTACATAAAATAATAGATGAATGGTTTAAAAGTCAACAATCAGGATTTAACAAAACAATATCAGTAAATACAAAAGATAAAAATTTTACTCAAGCAACTGTTGGAATTAAAAAACTTAAAGACTTTGATGTAGAGATATCTAGAATAGAAACAACAGCCGGAATGTCTCAGTATAGAGGATATGGTGATGATGAAGGTGGAGGAATATGTATTATAAAAGTCGCTAACATGTATCAATTAAAAGATGATAAAAATCTAAAAGAAGCTATTCCAACAGCAGAATCAATTGATATTGAAAAATCAGTAAACGAAGCATTAAAAAAATTTCGTAATAAAAAATAATACAATGAACAAACAAATATTAAATGAAGAATTTAAAAGAATGCAAAAACTTGCAGGTTTAATTAATGAAAATGACGCCCAAATAACTTTAGCTGATATACTTACAAAAAAAGGAAAATTAGACCAATTAAAAGGAACATATTTAAAAATAATTAAAGGACCATTTACAGATAAACCAGAAAATAAGGAGTATTTAAATAAAGGTTGTACATTTTTATTTTATGATGCTAGAAATATGTTAGTTGGAGTAGATTTAGAAGATGGAAAATCTGTAAATTTATTCCCAAAGGAATTAATAATAGATGTAGAAAGAGCAAATGCTTATTAATAAATAACCCCCTCTATATAGTATATTTAGGCCAAAGCGTTCCCTTAAAAAAGGAGCGCTTTTACTTTTGAGAAGCGGTTTATAGTCTGAATTTGCCACATATTTATAATAAAATGAAAAATTGTAATAAATGTAAAATAAATAAAGATTTTGAATTATTTGGTAGAGATAAAAGCAGTAAAGATGGTTATATGCATTGGTGTAAGAATTGTTTAAACGAAAATAATAAATTATGGAGGGAAAGCAACCCAAACCACAACAATGAATGGAGAGAAAAAAATCCTAGATATCGTAAAGAAAAAATATTAGATCAACCATATGCCCCAAAACCAAAAATATTTAGTAAAGAATGGGCTAGAAATTATCAAAAGAAAAAAAGATTAGAAAATCCATTGTATCATTTTTCAATGAATTTAAGATCAAGAACATATCAAGCATTCAAAAGAAAAAGTTGGAAAAAAAATGGAGGCTCTGAACAACTATTGGGTTGTGATTTTTTAACTGCTAAAGAATATATTGAAAAACAATTTCAAGAAGGTATGACTTGGAGCAATTATGGAAAATGGCATATAGACCATGTGACTCCTTTAATAAGTGCTAATACACAAGATGATTTAATTAAATTATGTCATTATACAAATCTACAACCATTATGGGCTATAGATAATATTTCAAAAGGAAAAAAAGTATTTTAATAACTCTTCGATTTTTATATTTTTTATATATATGTATGTGGGAAATGCGCCCAATTCTATGAGGCGTTGACTATAATAAATCTTATTACACTTTGAATTTATTCACATTAAGTGTATTTCCAAACAAATTAAATTAAGGAAAAATGGCAAACAACAGAGAATTGCTTAAAGAAGCAATCGCAGATGCTAAAGCTGTAAAAGAAACAGCTATTGCTAATGCAAAAGCAGCTCTTGAAGAATCATTTGGTCCATTTCTTAGAGAAAAACTATCTCAAAAAATTAACGAGATGGAAGACACTGATGAGAACATGGGATATGAGAATCAAAAGATGAAAAAAGATGAAATGATGGATGAAGTTTCTTTAGATGAACTTTTAGCCGAATTAGAAGAAGGTGAAGTTGAAGAAGAACTTTACGAAGCTAAAAAGAAAGAAAAAGAAGAAAAAGAAGAAAAAGAGGAAGACGAAAACCTGTCTATTGAAGATATGTCTGAAGACGACCTTAAATCATTCATTGAAAGTGTTATTAAAGACATGATAGACGCAGGGGAACTTGAAGCTGGTCATGAAGGAATGGAAAATGAAGAAGGTGCTGAAGGTGCTGAAATTGAAGGTGCTGAAATTGAAGGTGCTGAAATTGAAGGTGCTGAA
>Ga0181348_1001075_pt1 | contig 11996 bp, 28 predicted proteins | sample Su13VDMM110DN_FD_130092 | JGI IMG/M metagenome (GOLD analysis project Ga0181348, IMG submission 130092) | Freshwater viral communities from Lake Michigan, USA - Su13.VD.MM110.D.N | ecosystem: Environmental > Aquatic > Freshwater > Lake | place: USA: Michigan | collected 2013-07-16
AGGAGGAGAAGATACTACAAAAAAAGCAGGATTATCTACATTAATGATGTTAGGATTAATAGGAGCAGGAATATTCTTTTTTTTAAAACCAAAAAAAAATAAATAATGTATAAAAGTAATAATTGCCAAAAAATAGGCAGAGTAATTAGAGACAGAGATGGAAATCCTACAGAAGTAACATCTACAGAAAATGATATTGTAAGAGGATTATTTGAAGTTGCAGGAACATTTGGATTACCATTTGCAAATCAAATTTTTGGAATATTAGATAGCATCTTTTGTGGACCTAAATGTAGAGCTAGGAGAAAGGCTGCAGCATCTCAAATAAAAGGTATTGGAAATGTAACAAATCCTACTAGATTCAATCCTACAACTCCTAAAATATTTTAACCATGGCAAAGAAAAAAGAAGATGAAATAGTTTTTGATGAAACTATTAAAGACAATGCAAATACAAATTCTAATGATAACTCAAATAGATAATCATGACTGCAGCGCAAAAAATAGCAAAAGAAAAATTTAAAAAAGCAATAGCTTACAGGCAGAAAACAGGATGCACATTAAAAGAAGCATTTGCTAGTGTATATGGTAAAAAAACTGCTGCAAAGAAAACTGCAGTAAAAAAATCTGCAGTAAAGAAAAGTGTAGGAGATTTTAATAAAAATAAAGCACAATTCATAGAAGCAAAAAAACCTGTTAAGCCTAGAAAAAAGAGAAAAAAATCTGCTAGTGTATGGAGCGTAAAGCGAAATGCTAGAGGAAGATTTGTAAAAAGAGGAATTAAAAATATAGAGAAAGCAAGTTATACTGAAAAGGTAGCAGGAATAGGAGCAGTTAATAAAGGAATATTAAATGATTTTGAAAAAGCATCTGTTAAAATTGCATCATGCGAAAATAATATTAATAAAATGACAAATGCATCAAAAGAAAAAAATTTAACTACCTATGAAAAACAATTTTTAAAGAAAGCAATATTAATTAGTAAAAAATATTTGTCAGAATTAAAAAAACAAAAATCAGAATTGAAAAAGTTATTATAATGTATCAGATTTTGCCATACACAAAATTACAGGCTAAAAAATTAAATGTAATCGTAAAGTCAAGTAATAAAAAAGGTAAAAAAATAGATGTATTTGATAAGAGAGGTAATTATATAGTAAGCATAGGCGCAGCAGGATTTTTAGATTATCCAAATTATAAATTATATTTTGGAAATCATATAGCAAATGAAAGGAGAAGATTATATAAATTAAGACATTCAAAAGATAGAAAAATAAAATATTCTGCAGGATATTATGCAGATAAATTATTATGGTAAAATTTTTTTCAATAATTTAAAAACAAAAAAAATGGCAAGAAGAAGAAAAACAACTAGAAAATCTGTTCGCCGTTCTCGTTCTCGTAAAATGGGAGCAATAAGCAAGAGTGGATTAATGGATTTAGCATATAATGTAGCAGGAGGAATTGCTGCAGGATATGTAAGTAAAGCAGTAGAAACTGCATTAGCATCTCAATCATCATTAAGTGACAAAACAAAATCTGCTATTGCTACTGCAGTTCCTTTAGCAGTAGGATTTTTTATGCCACAAAAATCTCCTGCATTAAAAAATGTAGCTACAGGCATGAAGATTGCAGCTGCATCTAAATTAGTAGTAGGATTGACAGGAATGGCAGGAATGGGAGCATTAATGTTACCTATTCAAGAAACTCCATTAATCGCAGGAATTGAAGATGGCGCAACAGATTACAGAAGTGCAATAGTTAATAATCCTTTAGCTATGGTGGCAGGAGGAATGTATTAATTTATCTTTTGACCTTTATTAAATAAATTTAAAAATTAAAAATCAAATAAAATGGCAAACCAAATAGGAGCTAGAATGGTCTTTGAAAATGCTAGAGCATTAGCAGCATCTCAAGGATATGGATTACAGGCAGCAAAATGTACTCAATCGTACATTCGTAGTGAAGCAGCAGTAACTACTACTACTGCACAATATAATTTTCCTTTAATTGTAAGCAGTCAAACATCTGCTACACAAAGGGTTAATAATCGTTTATTAAATCTACAGGATTTATTTTATGTTTCTCAAGTAGGTATTTTTTTAACAGATGCGACTGCAACAAGTGGAACAGGGCGTTTATATACATACGCTAATCCTGTTGTATTTGGAGGAAGTGGAGCATATAATTCATTATATAATGGTGCATTAAGCATTACCATTAATAACGAGCAAGTATTACCATCATGGGATGTCTATCGTCATTTTTGGGTAGGACAAACACAACAAAATACAAATTTTAATGTTGCATCTCCTACATCTCCTGCAGTATTTTCTACTGATCAAAATGATGCAAGTGAAAACGGATTTTATCCATGCGAACCTGGTATTATATTAAATGGAGCTGCAAACATAGTTTGTAATATTAATTTACCTGCAGCAGTTTCTACATTGACTGCATCTAATCCTGCCATAGTGGTATTGTTTAGAGGTATTTTGATACAAAATGCTACATCAGTACGATAATCGTATTACTTGTTTATGCTTTCAAGTATATAAAAAAAGCAATTTTTTTCAAAATTTTAAATAAAATATATGTTTAAAGCATCTAGATTTGAAGCAGTAGAAATTCAAGTACCAAGTGGGAGTACTTTGACTAGATTCTACTTTCAAGATTTGCCAAATCTTACAGGCAGAAACGGATTCCCTGTTCAAATCCAAAGTATTGTTTTTTACAATAGAGATATAATTTCTAAATCTCCATTAACATCTAGTAATCTAGTGACAACGGCAGATATGCAAAAATCATTTTTAACTATTTATCAAGGAGATTTGCAAGTATTATATAATATCCCTGTTGTGACTTTGGGTAATTTTCAGACAGGAACATCATCTGCTCCATTTACTACAAATCAACCTTTGTTATGTAATTTGGAAAATGTATCATGGACAAAATCTTTTATTAATGTATCTACTGCATTAGCTACTACAGATGTAGTTTATGCTATAGGAGTATATTATTCAGTTAATTATTAATTAACCTATATGGCGAATAAAGCATTAGGAGTAGGGGTAAATTCTGTTTTGCATTGGTTTGAAACCAATGCAGAACATCCCTATTATTCTGTATGGCAAAGTAAAAATTTATTATTTCAAAATTCTGCAGATGACATGGATGTAGCTTTACAAAAGTTAAACGATAATATTTCTGCAGCAGAGCAGAATGGTTATAATGAAGTCATGATTTTAAAATTGCATCCTAAAAAAGAGAAAAATGGTTATGTTACTGATAAATCAGAAGTAATAGCATCATTTTCATTTCGCCCTGCAGAATTAACAAATTATGTTCCTGTTAATCAATTTCAAAATTCATTACCTACAAATGCAATTCTAGAAAAATTGAATGGAATTGAAAGTAGAATGGCAGCATTAGAAACAGAGGAAGATGATGAAATAGAACAGGAAGAAGAAAAACCAAAAGGGGTAGCAGGAATATTAGATAATTTATTACAAAATGAACAGATTCAAATGGCATTAGCAGGAATAGTTACAAATTTTATAGGCAAAATGATGCCACAAAATACAAATAATATTGCATTAGCAGGAATCCCTGTAGAGCAGGATGAAAAAATTTTAGCTGCATTAGAAATATTAAAGCAGCATGATGAGTTATTAGGGGATGATTTAATTAAGTTAAGCGAAATGGCAGTTAATAATAATGCTCAATTCAAATTTTTATTATCAATGTTAAGAAAATAATATGCCTGTAGTAACATTAAATGTATCTCAAGTCATAGGAAAAACTCTTATTGCAGATGGAAATGTAGATTATTTTTCTACTATTAATCCTATTGGAACAAAAATAGGAACATTTAAAAAAGGAGATGTAATTGGAGTAATATATTCTTATGGATATGGTAATACACAAAATTTATATTGGATGGTTAATAGGAGTGGAAATTACATTTTTGTTAAGCATGATATAAATAAATTACAAATAGCAGGAGGGCAGCAAATATTACAGGATATACAAAATCAGCAACAACAAGCAGAGATTGAACAGAAAGGATTATTGAGATATTATTTAGATAAATATCTTCCATTAATATTAGGAGCAGTTGCAGTTTCTTTTGTATTGCCTAGTGTAATTAATCTAATTAAAAATGAAAAAAAATAATATTGGCATAATTGCATTTATAGGAGCTGCATTATATTTTATTTTTAGGAATAAATTTACAACAGCATCTATATTAAAAAAACAATACAAAACTAGAATAGGCAGTAACTTAAGAGAATCACCATTTATTAATAGTAGAATTTTAAAAACATATCAATCTATTACTGATTTAAAATTTGTTAAATCACAAATAGCATCAGATGGATTATGGTATTTAGTTCAGGAATTATTTCCTGTAGGAACAATTTCTCCTAGTGGAGAAAATGTAGCTGGAAATGTAATGTGGACAGGATGGTTAAGGAACGATGCAATTACAATAATATAAATATACAAACATGAAAAAAGCATTACCATATATATTAGTAGGAGCAGCATTATATTATTTTTGGTATAGAATGCAACAAAATAAAATTAATGATGGAGATACATTCCCACCATTAAGAAATCCAAATGACTTAATCAAACCTACGTTAAAAGACGTAAAAGGTTTTCCAAATATTTTTTAATTTATTTTCATACCTTTGATATTATGAGAAATTTACAAAAATACGAAATTGCAGTATTACAATATAGTAATACACAATTCGTTCAAACTTTTTGCAATTCTATTACATTTTATAATGTAGGAACATCTACATTATTAATAGAACAAAGTATCCCATTAGCAAATGGACAAACATTTACTATTACAGGAAATGATAACGAAATTTGTGTAAAGCAGATATTAGTTACATTTTCAGGAGAGGGAACAAATAATGCAGTTATTATTAAGAAATTTTATATTGATTAATTATGTCAGATTTTGGAATAGGTAATAGCGCCAATAATTTTGGCAGGAGTGCAGGAATATTAGCAAATACAACTGCAAACAGACCAGCACAGGCAGCAGAGGGAACATTATTTGTAGATTTAGATTTATTGACATTATCTAGATATGATGCATTAGGAATAGAACCAACATGGCAAGAAATTGGTGGTGGTGGTGGTGGTATTGAGGGTGCAAGTAATGGATTGACTATTGATGATACAGATGTTATATTAGGAGGAACATTAACAAACCAAACCTCAATAGATATAACTGCAGGAGGATTATTTTTAACTACTGATAGTTTAACTGAGTATGAATTTAATACACAAAATTGTTTTTTAGTAACGAGTAGTGAAGCCAATGAAGTTAATGCAGCTTTGCAATTACAAGATGATGGGAGTATTACATTAAATGGTAATAATAATACAGAATTATCATTTGGTTCAATTTTAGCATTGAATATTTTGGGTTTAGGACAAAGTAGAATAAATAACACAATATCAGCTAATAATGATGATATTATAGGCACAGTTACCTATGATTCATATTTAGCAGATGAAAATAAAACACAATTAGAACATATTAATAATTTCTACAATGATGGTGAATATTTTCCCGTTACTGCTCGTTTTAGTGTTAGAGGCACACCAATTCAGTCAGGTAAAGGAGAATATAATTTTTTAAATGTACCTACATTTGCATCAAATGTCACTGCATTAGCAGGAGGATTAGTAGTAGGAGATATATATAGGGTTACAGGAACAGGAAATTTGCATATCGTTTTCTAATATAAAAAAATGAAAAAAGAACAGGCATTACAGATAATTAAATCAGCATTAGACAAAGCATTAGCAAATGGAACATTTGTATCTTTGCAGGATGTAGCTACAATATTACAGGCATATCAAACATTACAAAATGAATCATAAAGAGAATTTATTTGTAGGAGGATTAGGAGCATTCCTTTCAAATATTGCAACATATAACGGAATGGATATTATACAATCGTTATTAATTGCATTTGTTGGAGGATTTTTTTCAGTATTAGGCAAAGATTTTTATAAAAAAATTAAAGAAAATAAATAATGTTTAAAAAAGAAAATATTAAAACTACATTAGCAGGTTTTGGAACGATATTTTGTTCTATTGCTACACTATTAAAAGGAGATTTCCAAAATGGTATAGCAGGAATAATAGCAGGAGTAGGTTTAATAGCTGCAAAAGGATAATGACAAAATCTGAATTTATATCGAAATATTATTCCAATGCAGTTAATTCTACAAAGGGAACAGGATTATTAGCAGATACACTAATTACCCAGCTCATTCTAGAAAGTGGATATAATTTATCTCAACTAGCTACAAAATATAATAATTTTTTTGGCATTAAGAGTGGCAGTAGTTGGACAGGCAAAGTAGTTTCTTTAAGTACAAAAGAATATAATGCCAATGGTAGCAGTTACACAATACAGGGAACAGGCAAATTATATAATAATAGGTTAGATGCCATTAAAGATGGTGCTAATAGTGGTAGTTTATTCAGAGTATATAATTCAGTTATAGATGGATTCAAAGGATGGGTTACATTCTTACAGGGATTACCTAGATATAAAAAAGTATTCTTAGTCAAAACTCCACAGGAACAATTTTTAGAATTACAAAAAGCGGGATACGCTACCTCTCCTACTTATGCTAATCAATTAACTTCATTATATAATGGATTAAAAGATACTATTGCATCAATTCAGACCAAATCAAATAATAATTTGGCATCAGTAAGTACTATTATAATTATTGGATTAATATTAGCATCATTCAGAGGATTTAGTTAATACGCATACGGAAGGTTTATTCATAGTTTTAGTTAATTCCCTATATTTTTATATAGGGTTTTTTTATGTATATACCAAATATTTTTACTTAACATTAAATTAACACTAATAAAAAAATAAATTTGGTGGTATGAAAGTTTTGCATACTTTTACATCCTAACCAAAACTAAAAACTATGAAAATTATTCTCACACATGAAGAATCAGAAAAATTTTTTTACAATTCAATATGTAATTCTCTGAGGGAATTATATAATTATGGATTAGAATTAGATTATGATGAAAATCATTATTTTGCTGCAAGAAAAAAATTACAGGAACAAAAATTATCAACTTGCTTTGAAGATGTATTAATACAAATTTTAAAAGATGGTAATTCCCTCACATTAATAGATAATGAATTAAATGGGGAATATACTAAATCAATTACTTTAGCAGATGTTCATGAAAAAGTACAAAATACTCCAATATCTCATTTGATGGATGCTATTAATGAAACAGATGATGCAACTACAGGAGATGTTATTATTCAACAAGTATTTTATAATGAAATAATTTTTGGATAATATGAAACAGATACTAAAAAAAATTATCTACTATGTATTACTATGGATGCTAATTATTTTGATATTAGCATTTATAGGATATTTACAGGGAGATACACCTTATTAATTGTTAGTTAATATAGTTTCTCCATTCTATTTAAAAATGGATATTTTTAAATTCAAAACAAATTTTATGATTGAAAACAAAACAACCACAAAGGAGGAAATTCTAATGGATTTAGAATTATACTCAAGGAAATTAAATTTCCTACAGAATGTTAAAAGCTATAAAGATTTAGTTGGTATCAAATTAAAAGGATTAGATGAAGATTTTAATCTTACTCAGGATGATTTGCCATTTAATATGCAGGAAGATATATCCTGTTTGATTGCAGATTCTATAGATTATTATGAACATCAAATAGAATGGTTAAATAAAATACTATTAAACTTAAATTCAATAGAACATGTAAACTATTAAAGATGAAAAAAAAACAGATTAAAACATTTCATATTTTTTACAATGGTTATTATATTGTAAAAACATCTGCAGATACATTTATTGTTTCTGCAGATAATAGTAAACATACATCATTACTATCTGCAAAGTGTTGGATAGATTATTTAACTAAATAAAACAAATCAAATGAACATCAAATACAATTCCTACTTTCAAAATGCTTATACATCCATGCCAATACAGGATAATTTTAATCAGCTGCAATTCCTACAAAATGGATTAAGTAGAATAGAATATATAGCATTACAATTATACAAAAATGATACACATACAATTAAAGAATGTATAATAATGGCAGCTAAATTTATAGATGAAATTGAAGATTACAAAACATCATTAACTACTAAATCTTCTAATCTACAAATTATACCATAATGGATAAGCAAGTTATAATTGATAAACTTGCACAAAGAAGATATAATAGAGAATATATTCCACAAAATGAACAAGTAATTCTATCCATACAGGAAAAGGTAATAGGATGCCTGTCTTCATTTGTTATTTATAGTGGAATTCCTAAATCATGTAAAAGTACATACATGGCTATTACTATTGCATCTGCATTTATCAATAATGATATTTTTGGAATCAAATTAAAACTACCAAAAGACAGGCAGAGAATAGTTTATTTTGATACAGAGAGCAGCGAATTTGATTTCTACAAACAGATGCAGAAAATAAAATATTTTGCAGGAGTAGATGTTATTCCCAATAATTTTGATGCATTTGCTACTAGAGAAGATAATCCAAAAGATATTTTATTAATGATTGAAACTTACTTAATCCATAAAAAAGATACATCCGTAATCGTAATAGATGGAATGTTGGATTTATTATATGACTATAATGAAGTCAGAGAATCTAGAGAATTAATAGGATGGATTAAGAGAATTACTAAAAAATATAATTGTCTTATTTTAGGAGTATTACATCTAGGTAAAAAAGACCAAAATACTTTAGGGCATTTTGGTAGTCAGTCAGACAGATATGCTCAATCTACTTTAAAAATAGAAAAAAATAAAGACAATAATACTTTTGATTTATCTGCGTCTTTTTTACGAAGTTCTGATGATTTTTCTCCTATTCAAATTACATGGAATCATGGATGGCATCAAGTAGATATATCTACAGATAAGCCACATACTATAAAGGATTGGACATTATTAGAACATAAAAGATGTGCATTAAAAGTATTAGGCGACACAGGGGATTCATACGAAAATATTATTGCATATATAAAAGAAATGCTAGGAATAGGAACAAATGCAGCTAAAGGGATTGTTAAATATTGGATAGCAGAAAAAGTAATTTACAAAAGAGAAAAATTATATTATCTGTATTAATAAAAAAACCCTATATAAAAATATAGGGAAATTTTACAAAACAAATCCTATGAACGATTCATTTATCTTCTTAATGCAAATATAATTAATCAAAATTAAAAAACAAAAAAAAATGCAGGAAACTTTAAATCTCAAAATTAATATGGATAAATTAATTTTAAAAGCATTAGAAAAATCTGCTACCATAAGGGATGCAGCAAAGTTATTAGGAATAACAGAGAGAACTTTATATCATTGGTTAAAAAAAAATAAAAACAAGTAACATGAAAAACAAAAGTAGAAATCGTTATTTAACAAGGTTAATATTTACAATATTAACAGATAATAAGGAATTAAGAGATAATTGGATGTTAGTAGTTAAAGAAGTTCATGACAGGGAAATGTCATTATATTGTTTTAAAAAAGAAAACTATTATGACCATGTATTTAGTTTTCAATTAACAGATGCTCAAACAATAGCTAGAATTTGGAGATTAATACAGGAAATGAATCCTGCATTAAGAGGGGATGAATGGGAATTAAGGCAAGTTCATGCTATGAAAATAAAGAAGATAATAAAGGAAACTCAACTAGAATTATTTTAAATTTTACCATCATGGCAGCATCAAAATTATTTAATGCAATATGTTTTTTTCCTTCAGAGGAAAATAAATCTCCTTTGAAATATCGTAAGATAATAAATGAAAAAAGATTTAATGATTTTATAAAATCAAAGGGATGTAAATATTATAATAAGTATGAAAATAAAACAAAAACTTTTATAGAAAGGATTTATCTGTAGATAAAAAATAATTCAAAATCAAATGAGAGGTTAGTTTACACTAATCTCTTTTTTTATGCATTATAGTTTATTTATTAAAGGTCAGAAGATAAATTAAACCTGTTTAAATTAGGTTAATAAAGTAGTTTAAAATTATTTTTGCCTGTTTCCCTAGGAACAGGGCAAAAATAATTCTATTTAAACCAAAAGGCTTAAAAACACATACTTTGTTACTCACAATTTATTCACATTAAACTAAAATCAATTTTTTTTCGTAAATTGCATCATGTTTAAAAAAATAATATTACCATTAGGGATACTATTTTCTGCTATATTCATTTATAGAAAACTAAATTTATTTGACAGGATTACTTATTCAATTAAAAAAATTAAATTAGATTTTACATTTGCTTCACAAAATCTGATTCTTACATTAGGAATAAATAATCCTACAAAAGAAACAGGAGTGCTACAAGATTTTAATGGAAAATTATATTTTGTAGATACTAATAATAAAGAAAATTTTTTAGCAAATGTATCTCTAGATAATAAAATAATTAATATAGCTGCAAATGATATAACCTATGCAGATTTTGTAATTAATTTATTTTCTGTAGGATTAATCTCAAATATAATTTCTTTAATAACTGATAAAAAAGGTAGTATTAAATTTATAGGAATTGCAAAAGCATTTAATGTAACAATTCCAATTAATATGACATATAATTTATTATAATGGTATCAGCGAAAATTTTATTACAAAAATTGCAACCATTTAGGAATAATAAAATAGTTGTAGTAGAGGAACAAAATACAAAAGATATTATAAACGGAATTGTAAAAACTAGCGAAAAATATAATAGTGAGTACGATAAGATTTTACAATATTTTGAAGATGATAATTTAATTGAAACTGCAAAAAATGTATTTGATTTTCTTAAAGATAATTGCAGATATGTAATTGAATCTACAGAAACTCAAACTTTACGTTCTCCTTCATCTATTATAGCTACAGGAAAAAGTAAGGGAGTAGATTGTAAGCAGTATAGTTTATTTTTTATGGGAATCCTTTCTGCATATATTAGAAAGTATAAATTAAAAAATAAAATTGCTTTCAGATTTGCAGGATATGATGGAAAGGATATTGGTCATGTATTTGTAGTTTTTAACGATAATGGTAAAGAATATTGGTGCGATTGTGTATTAGATTATTTTAATGACAGGAGCAAAACTCCTACAAAATATAAAGATAAAAATATGGCATTAGTTAGTATTAGTGGATTACCAAATATAAGTATTGTTCCTAGTTGGGAATCTATTGGAAAATCCCAAAAAGTATGGACAAATAGTAGTATGGGACAAGTAGATGGACAAACTACAAATGACCAAGACATACAAAGATTTTTTGATATAGTTGGATTAAGCAATTTTTATACAACTATCTTAAATCTGTTTGATAATTCTACAGGCAAATGGAAAAGTAGATTAAATAATATGAGAGGATTATCTCCTACTCAAAGATTATCATGGTACATGGAAAGGGCAAATCAAAAAGATAATTGGGATCCTGTCCAATATAGTCAAATGTATGGAAGATATGCAGAACATATAGTTGACCAACCAAATATTCCTATTAATTGGGCAGTATCATATAATGATTTGTTAAAAAAGAATTACCCAAATGGAATAACAAACGGATTTTTTTTCCCTTTAGAATATTTACAATTTGATTTAACTAAAGTAAATCCTACTCCCGCAGATTTAACTTCATTTGACCAAAATGCATTTGATAAAATAAAAACAAAATATGCATCAGCATCCTTAAGTGAATTAGCTACATTATGGAGTAGATATAAAGATGGAGATAAATCAATTTTAACTGATATAGGAGCAGGAGGAGAAGATACTACAAAAAAAGCAGGATTATCTACATTAATGATGTTAGGATTAATAGGAGCAGGAATATTCTTTTTTTTAAAACCAAAAAAAAATAAATAATGTATAAAAGTAATAAT
>Ga0181348_1001077_pt1 | contig 11985 bp, 15 predicted proteins | sample Su13VDMM110DN_FD_130092 | JGI IMG/M metagenome (GOLD analysis project Ga0181348, IMG submission 130092) | Freshwater viral communities from Lake Michigan, USA - Su13.VD.MM110.D.N | ecosystem: Environmental > Aquatic > Freshwater > Lake | place: USA: Michigan | collected 2013-07-16
GATGATAAACGGAAAAAATTGATTCCATTTAATCGATTCCATTCTAATATTTTGATTAAATCTTTAGCATTTGCTAATGCCAATTCCGAAACATAATCCAAACCTTTGGTATTGAATGTTTTCTTCACCATTGAACGATTTGTGGTAACTTTCTTACCCATCGTCATATTAATACATGCATATCCTATATTCATAATACAAATATAAGAAAATTATTTTATAATACCAAACTTTTTAATAAGTTTTTGTATTTTCTTCTTCGTTAAGTATTTTTGAGTAATCTTTTTCTGTACCTCTCTTCGTACTAATCCAATATTGTACTGCTTTTGGATTGTTTATCCACAATTGCTTCTTAACCCAAGGAAATTCGGGATGCATGAACTCTTCCCACTTTAGATTGAGTATTTGTTCTTCTTCTTGTGGAATATTTTCCACTATAACTTCAGTTTTTTCTTCTTTTGGTGAATTTTTTCTATTATCTCCGTAAATTTCGTAATTTTTTTCCATTAACTCATCCAAATTATCATACAAACCTAATTTTTGGTCATTTTCCATCATTTCACCTAAAAGTCTTCTTTGTTTTTGTTTTTTAGTTTCAATTAAACCATTAAAAGCAATAATCAACGCTACTGCCAGTGGGTCAAACACAATTACAATCAAAAATATGAAGAATTTTACTACATTTTTTAATTCTACACCAAATGCTTCGGCAACAAATCGGAATCCACCGACCTCTTTTTCTAAATCTAAGTTTTTTATCTTAATTTCGTTGATTTTTTCGGTTTCACCTGCATTTTGAGTTTGTAAATCGAAAATTTTATTGTTAATTTTACCAATTTCTTTATCTCTATTATCAATAGAACGAAGTAAGCGTGAATTTACCTTACCACCATCAATGATTTTACCCTGATTGGTATTAAATTCAGTAATTTGAGTAGAGAGTTGAGTAATTTGAGTAGTATTTTGGTCAATTTTAGTTTGATGAACTGCGATTTCTCTATCTACTTGCTGTAATTGAAGGGATTGTGCTTGAAAAGCGTTGGATAGGTAACCAAAGATACCGGCTGAAGTGATTAGCATTAATACTGCTACTGATATAGTTAAATACCATTTGTTAAATCCTCCGATTTCGTCCCATTTTTGTTTGAGATATGTTGCGGCAACTAATTTAGCTAACTCTAAAGAGCTAGCCATCACCATAACGGATACAGATGCTCCTGCAAAAAGAACACCTAAACCTGTTACGGAGAAATAAGCTGCACATCCTGCTATTATAATAGCAGATAATCCTACTAATATTTTTAGCCAATTCATTTTATTGTCCCTCTCTTTCGATGCTTACTAATTCAGAAATTCTTTCTCTAACTTGCTTAGTTTGATTTATAATTGTTGATAGTTCTTGACTTGATAATCTCATCTGCCCAGTTGAAGCATTTTCGATAATCCTTAATTTTCCTTCAAGAACATCCAATAGTTCTTGCACTTTCTTTTTGTACATCATAGTAATAAATATTTATAAAATAAAAATGAGTAAGAACGAAATTGCCCTTACTCATTAAAGATACTAAAAATAACTTAAATTACCAAATAAAACTATTTAAATTTTATTTCTAATTTTTTTGGTTTTTGGTCTTCTCTTTTATCAATAACGATATATAAAAGGCCATTTTTGATTTCTGCTTTCGCAGTTAATCCATCAAATTCATCGGTGATTTTGATTTCTTCATTAATGTCTGTTGTGAACTGACCTATAACTGATTTGTCTTCTTTGTTCTTAATTGCTTTGATAAAGATTTTATCAGCAGTTAATTGAACTTCCACATCTTTAGGATTATGTCCTACAATAGAGAACGCTAATTCTAACTTATCATCTTTCAATTCTACCGCACATTTGTTTGGAGAATATTGAGTTGTTTTAACGGATGTGTTTGAACCAGTCCATTTTGGAAGTGGCTCATCTAAGAAAGTTTCGAATAGTTTGTTGTAATCAATAATGTACATACTTGTTTTGTTTTGGTTTAAAAATAAATTCATATGATATAGTTCAATTACTATACCAACCTAAATTTAATGACTTATTTTCATATTATTTCTTAGTAATATGACTTTTTGTCTTAAATACCTGCTTTATATTGTGCTGATTCTTGTCTACAACTCATATGGTCTGCCCAATGTAAGATGTAAGGTAAATCTGTCTTTAACGAAAAATCTTCTGAATAAGACATTAAGTATTTTTTATTTGGTTCATTGTATAACCCATCTGCTAGCATAATACCCAACATTTCTTTCTGAGTATATTGGATGCCATATTGATTTAATAACCAAAGTGCTCTGTGAGTTACATCAAAATATTGTAATGCTGGATTATGAGTGAAATACTCTTTCTTTTTATCTTGTGACCATTTATCATTCTGAGGTAAATAGTATGGTTGATTAGGGTCACCCAACTTTCCTAAATCGTGATGAAATGCTGCAAAGAATAACTCCTCATCAGTAAAGTCTACTTTAACTCCACCCTCTTCAAATGTTTTTTTCATCTTATAAGCATTTCTAGCTACATTCATAACATGGTCTGCATATCCACCAATATAAGCTGAGTGGAAGTTTAGCTTACCACTAGCTGGTGCAACAACTAACTCTCTTCCTAATTCTTCTTCTGAGTACATATGGAGTAATTTCTCCAATCTATCACCTGAGAATACTTTCTTTAGAGCTGCTATGAAATCTTCATAACTTTTTAGTAATTCTTTTTCTGTCTTTTGTCTAATCTCTTGTTTCATTTCTGTCTGCTTTTAAGTTTTAATAATAAAGTACTCCAAATATACGAAAAATTTTCCACAATTCCTAATTTTTATGAATATATTTCTCGTTTTGTTAATAACTTATACAAAATTTCCACTTCTTCTTCAGTAGTAAGTTCAGGCAAGTCCTCATCGAAAAGCCGCATAGTATAGATTATTTCACCATTTTCATCGGTAAATTCGGTTGATTCCGAACTCCATAATGCAGGTATATATTCATGCATTTTCTCAAGTTCTTCGGTATCTACATCGATTAGGGGTATAATATAGCAATGAAAATTATCGCCTAATTCTTCATCGGCGATTTCCATTCTATGGCATTTCCATTTTTGGAAACTGGCTTCTGTTATGGGAGTTTCTGGTACAATTATCATAGTAACAAAGATACGAAAAATTTGTTACAAAACCAAATTAAAATGTATGGGTATTCCAATCATATGAACCATATGTGGATTTTATTTTTTTATGCATATTAATATCCAACTCTTTTAAAATATTTACTAAAATTATTCTATAATATGAATGCCATCTGTATCCGGATAAATGTATCATATCAGAAGATGTGAAGTGATTCAATAAATTTTGATAAGTATCTTTTTTTAAATTAGAATACGATGGATTGCTGTATAGTTCTTTATTTGTTGCATTATCGTTTGTATTACCAAATTTAATTAACTTATCAAATGTGAAATAATCATTAAAATTAGTTTCTTCTAATAAATAATTTATTTGAACAAATTGTTCCAATACAATTGGTAAATCTTTTATATTATTTAATTTTTTATAATTTCTCATTAAAAATTCTTTTGTTTTTGTAAATGATGTTATTAGCTGATTTCCATTAGCACCAAATATAGATGAATTATAGGCCCTTAGTGGATTAAAATTATCAAGCATTACATCATCTATTACTCTACACATATCCGAAAATACTTTTATATAAAATACATATGGATTATTTAATTGATTACCATTTAAATCGGATGCAGTTTCTATAAAAGAAAAAATAATATTTTTATCAACCCTACTAAAAATATCAGAATTATTTATAAATAAGTCGTGGTCAATGTGTATGAATGGGTGAGTTTGCTGAGAAGCAACAAATACTTTAAACATTATATTTTTATGAGAAAATCCAGCGTTTTGTTCCTTAATCACATCGTAGCAATCTGATATATCTATAAATTCATCAAAATATTCAGTATCTTTAAAAAATGTTATAATTTCTTTATTGGTATATAATTTAATAGATTTGTATTTAAATTTTGATTTAAATAATTTAGCCGATACACATAAGCAATATAAATCTATTAAATAAAATTCCTTGTTAAATTCCCAATCTATTTCAGGTGGAACATATGTGTATAAAATATTTTTATCCGTTAAACCAAACATTTCTCAATCGTATTATTTCTGGCCAATTAGCTATATCATTTAAATCTCCTATATTTTTATGCAATCCTCTTACTATAATTTCACCATCATGTGTAAATAACCCATGTTCCGTATGTATGCAATCCGGAAGTGGTGTTTGTATAGTGTATTCTTCAAAAAATTGTTTCATAATAGCGCCTGGTCCAGGTCCTATTGAACGATTATTTACATCTTTTTTGGGTTCTTCCATAGAATCTTTTCTAAAAAAATATATGTTTGAAACTAAATCCATAACAGGCGATGATGCATAAAATAATACATCATTGAAATTAACTAAACAAAATTCATTAAACATATTACCATGAAATGTAGATATTATTTCCATAGGTATTCCATATAATTGATATAGTTTTGCTGGCTTATTTGGATTAAATACTAAATCTAATCTTGATTTAACAACTAAATCATATTCAAATCCGTTTTCAATTTCATAATCACGCTTTAATTCTATTGATTTATTGAATCCATAAAATATGGCTAACCATTTATCCATATTTTGGAAATCATCAGCATCTTTGGTATCTACTATCCATTTTTTAGGTTTATAAAAATCTATAATGGATTGTATTTCTACATCAGATATTTTTCTTTTTATAAATGGCTGTAACCTATATTCTCTTTCCTCACTAACATCCCAAGTATGAAAAAAATAATCAACAACAATTTCTTCATTTTGAGAAGAATGTAATGACATCATATCCCAATGTAATTTTTGATTCAATTTAGCTTCATTCCAATTTCTAATATGGCCACTAAAACATACAGCTATTCGTTTCATATTAGATTCTTTTTAAGTTTATTAACAATATTTGTATCTAAATTATATACTTTAAATTTGCACATATATGTGTAAGCGTATAATAGATTCTCTTCTGAATTTGATTTTAAATGTTTATTCATCATATCATAGAATCTACCAAAGTTTGATACAAAATTGAATGGAATCGTATCCATACACATTAGTCTAAACGATATCATACAATCAGGTGGATATATCATATGAGATACATTATTGGTGTATATTTCTTTTTGAGATATTTTAATATTTTCAAAGGTATCTGCAAACCAAATTGTATCTATATTATTAATAGAATAGTAATTGCAATCCATCACAATTAACTTATCATATTTAGAATCTCTAACTAATTCATTTTTTCGTATAGTGACTCCAATTAAATTTAATTTACTAAAAAAATTCAAATTAGAATCGCAATCTACATCGGAAAATATATCACAATTGATAAATTTTATTGTAGAAAGATTTTGTGAGTTTATTAGTATCAATCCAATTTTATTCATTTCCTATGTCTTTTATATAAAGATGATTATTATTACCTGTATAATCAAATATACTAAAATCAGTTTTTTCTTTAAAATCATATAACCCTAATAAACTATATTTGTTACTATGCGTATATTCATTATATTGATTTAAATTATTTATATACGCATCTTTTATTGTATAAAAATCTAATTTAGTATTAATTGATTTTGATAAAGCTAAAAATGTAAAATCTATATCATAATTTTTTATATAATCAAATCCACCACTCCCTAATAAAATATGAGAATTCTCATCTATTGTTTCTTTTAATATATCTGATTTTATTTTTAATGAAAATTTTGTTCCATTTATAATCTCATATAATACACCTGTAGCTGAATCATAGTGTATTAGTAATTCATAAGTTTTATCAAATTCAAATCCAAATGGATACGCATATCTTATATCACTACCATTAACATTTAAAAATGTAAACAATTGAAATTTATCTGAAATTTTATCAATACTAATTGAAAACCACTTTGGTAATTTAGATATTATAAAAATGGGTTCATTATTATACAATTCATTTTTAGATACTTTAAATTCTAAATAAATACTAAAATCGGTATTAGCTAATATTGAATTACATATATCGCCCATTTCCAAACCATATCCTTTGGTCTTAGGCCATAATAATAATAATTTATCTTTAGTAACTATCATATGTTTTCTTTTATTTTATGATAAAATTCTTCCATCTCCGGAAATATTTTTAAAAAATTAGTACCTCTTCTCTTATCATGTTCATCTACAAATTTAACAAAATCAATTCTATTAGTTTCTAATTTATCATCATTAGTAATAGCCCAATCATGTAATCTTATTATCTTTTGTACCTCACTATCTAAAAACCCATTTGCTAATAAATTATTTTCATTGTGTTTTAAATTGTAAATACCAAACTCAGCTTGTTTTAAAATTAAATTCTTATGTTCATCATTTAGTATTCGTATACTTTGGTGTGTTGGATATCGTAAATATGAAGTATCTAACATACATGGTAACCACCCTCTAACCATTTTATGTGCATCTTTCAATACCAAAATATTCTTCATTAAATCGTAATATGAAAATACACTTAATGCGTTATAGGTAGACATAAATGTTATAAATACTTTTGGTACTTTTTCCAACACTTTATTAACATTATCCCAAAATCTATTAAACTCTAACCCATGTCTTATATATTCAGCTTGAGCTCCCCAACCATCTATTGATGTAAACAATACAACTTCTTTAGCTAAATTATTCTCTGTGATATATAATAATTTTTCTATCAACCTATCTATTAGATTTTGAGGAACTCCTAAATTTGAATTGATTCCTAATTTTAAACTTCTATTTGGGTTTGGATTTGAAATAATGTAATCTAATACCTCCCAAGTATCTTTAGATAATAAAGGTTCTCCACCTGTAATTCTGAAAGTATCCAAATCTTTATACAAATCAGGCCACCATTTCCAAAATGCTTCTACATATGGATTATAATCTGAATGTTTATATGGTAATTGGTTTTGTTTTTTAATCCATTCAATATCTCCAAATTTATTAGAAGTAGGGTATGCTCCAAATTTATCAATTTCCTCAATCCATTTAGAAGAAAACATAGGTCCACAATATGAACATTTAAAATTACATGCATTACTAAATGCAACTTCAACATATTTTGGATTATAATTTTCTCTCCAATTTAATTCTTTTATTTCATCGTAAAATGGTAGTGACCAAACTTCACTTGATTTATAAGTCCTATCAGAATGCATTTCTGAATTATCTTCTACATTCCAACAATAATTACATTCCGATGGTTTACCACCTTCTAGCATTTCCTTTCTTGCTTTTTTCTTATGTTGTGTATTATGTAATGCAGTATAGTTTCTTTCTATTTCTGATAGTGGTATTTTATGCGGAGTAGGATGGTGACATGAGTGAGTCATACCATTATGTAAATGCATAGTTACTTGTGTCCATTTTGCTAAACAAAACCCACACCCCACCTTATTCAATTTATTTTTTACTTCTACTAATTTAGCATCACTCATATTCCTACATTTGTATATAATATATTATTGTCTCGCACTTTATTATGTTCTATGAATTGTAAAGTTGATAGTCCATCATTTTCTAATAATTCAGAATTAGTAGATACTTCATTTATGAATCTAAGTTGATTCCATCTTGTTTCTTGATGTTTCCAATGATTTTCAAAAAATCCATTATCTTCATGCGGTAACACCTTAAATTTGGATTTCCTTCTTAATGGTATTCGTATGTTGGTATATTTTGGTATATTTAGATTTACAATTTCACAATTGATTAGTTTAGAAGTAACTTTAGTATTTCCTAAATTTTTTAACTTATAATCAACTACTCTTTCAGCATCCAAATATATAATAGTATTTGACTCATCAATGTTTTCGTTGTTAGATAATATTTTAATATCCGAATCATTTAAAATACTTTTAAATGCTGCAAATTTTGTTATATATCCTTTAAAAAATCTTTCATCACCACTTCTATTTGGTTCGCCTACTCCTAAATAAAAAAATCTTTTATCCAGATATGATAGTAATGGTTTTTTAAATTCAGTATCTCCAATCAGTATACCATCTTGGAAAACTTTTATTCTTTTATTTGTATTATCAATTGTAACCGCTATATTTGTTTTATAATTTGGTTTTATATTCGAATTAACATATAATGCATTTTTATCCTCATCAAATGTGCAAAAATTATATCTTGAAAATGAATTAAATGATATTGAAGTATCATAGCCTGGTATACTAAATAATGTATAGTAATCTACCTGTTTGGTATAATCACATATAATATCCTCCGGCCAAAATGATACAAATATTGTATAATTATTATCAAAATCAAAACGATTATTTATTTTAATATACGAATCTATTCCATTAAATTTAAAAGCTTGTGTACTATTACCCTTATTAGTAATCCGCACATTATCAGTTTGTATATTTTTCTTTATACATCTTAATAATAAATCATCATCTTCAAATCCCCACCCCCAATATTTGTTTGAGTACCCATTTATTTTTTCAAATATTTTAGTAGGAAATAATGTTACTCCGCCAAAATATTTATCAAACACCGGCTCTGCTAAATGTAATGGTACATCTGAATATGAATAGTCTACATCAATTGGAAGCATATCTATATCGTGAAATACTACATAGTTGCATTTCATTTTCTTAGCATATCTAAACCCTATATTTAATAACATTCCCCTATTAAATAATTTAGCACCATCTTGCTGAACTATTATAATCCTATAATCAATTCCAATTTTATCTAAATATTTTTTAACTTCTTGATTAAAGATTACCAATTGGTCATATCGATTTCTATATGGTACTATGATACCTAATCTATTATCCATCTATTGTTGGGTCTTTTGGCTTAGTCTTATTGTTCCATTCTGCTAAATAGTATTGAATTCTTTCACTCCAATCATCCTTATCTATTTCTTCAAACCAAATAGTGAGAGCATCTAATGAGTTTGCAATCTTTTCTAATGCTTTAACTTTCTTTTTTTCTAATTCAAATTGTTCTTCTGTCATAACGATATTATTTTATTAAGTAATTTATTCCAATTTTTATAATTTTCATAGGTTGCGGTAGGGCAATATTCCATATCAAAATCTCCGATATCGATTTTAAATCTACACTTTGCTAAACTTCTATACATTATCCTATATTCTTCTGAATAAGCATAATATTTATTAGTGTTTGCTACTTCCCTAATTCTTTTTCCTGCTGTACTATCCCATTTAAAATGATGTACCTGTACATTATATTTGTTTATAGGTGCAATTAGTGGATGATTCCAACCTTGCCATCTCCAAGTAGTATGTCCATCTATTTTTGCATAATGTTGACCTGAAGTTAATTCAACACTCCCTTTAATCAAACATATTTTATTTGGATTAGCACCACTCATTGGGTATCTAAAAAACCCTCCATATGGGAATTGAGTAAATAAATCTGAATCATTTGTTATAGAAACCATTTCTCCATCTACTCCAATTCTATCTATGAATCCGCCTCTAACTATTTCCCATCCATTATTATCGCAATCCATTAGAATTTCGTATAATGGTTTTGAATATGAATGTAATTCATCATCATCCGAAACTATCCACCAATCATTAGGATATTCTAATTTAATTTTGTTATATAATTCGGTTACTTTTTCCCAATTAAACTTTTCTGCAATTTCTCTATAAACAATTTTAGCATTTCCGAATTGATTTACAATTTCAGAAACATCATCATAAGTACTAACTCCTTCCCACTCATATACAACCACACACATCTCATCTACTAAATGAGCGTAATGCTTTAACATATGATATAGAGTTGTTGTTCTACTTCCTGTAACTGTTACTAATCTTAGTTTCATATTACTCATGTATAAAATATTTTTGCTTGTTCGTTTTACTTTCTATATACTCATTTAGTATTCTTTGTTTACCTCTCATTTCATCATTACCCCTACCAACACATACCATTGGTTCGTATTTGTTTATATACTCATCTAATGAAGTTATTTCTTTTTGAAAGTATAGCATTGCTGCCAGTTCTTCTATATTAGTTGATAATCCTTCGGAATGAATTATGGATATCAATGTTTGTATAAAATTAGAATTTCTACAATATATAAAACCGGCATTAGGAACTACTACCCCATCGTTAAATTTCCATTTGGCTAATCTGATTAGAGTGTAAAATAGGATATTATAATAGTGTTGCTCTTCTTTAACATGGGGTGTTATGGAACTAAACTCATTTAGTATTTCATTTGGATAAAAATATAATGGCATCTGAATATCATTTCCATTTTGTAATGTTTTTATAAAATTATTGTCTAGTTCTTTTTTTATATTACAATCCCAATCTAAAAATATAACCTCATCATACATTTCCATTGCAAGTTTTAATGCATCTAATTTATAATGGAATTTCATTAATTCACTATACGAATCACTATAACCCATATAGATTGATTTATATCCCAATTCATCCATCAATTCTTTATTATGAGTATCCCACACAAAAACTATTTGCTCAATTCCATTATACAAATGTTTATCAGATTGTATACTCCTACATTCAAAATCAAACTTAGTATCAGTCCCCCATAAACATCTAACTATTTTCATTATAAACTAATTTTTTTGAAAGGAATATTGTTTACACTCATTACTATTGATAAGGCTAACCCTTCAGCTCCACTTATAACAAATGGTTTAGTATATGTCTCATCATTCATTAGAGATATAAAATCAAATACTGGTTTTATAATTTCCAATTCTTTCTCTATTAAGTTGTGATTAGCTTTCCTATTATAAAACGATACATTTTCCCATATCGTTTCAAAATTATCTAAAGGTATTTTCTTATATTCTAAATATTCCAATAGATAACGAAAGCATTTCCTTTCTTTGTAATTATAAAATTTACCATCCGGCCAATTAGAAAGATATGTAAATGGATGGTTTATGGAATTTTCAATATAAGATATGATATCACTTTCTGATAGTCTATAATCATCATCAAAATACAAAACATTTTTATCAAATTCTGAAACTAAATTCAAACAAAAGAATATCTTATCAAAATAATTGAATATTTTCTTCGTATATAGGCGTACATCTTTTTCGTTAAAGTGGTAAGGTTGGTCTGTTAATATCTTAACTTCAAACCCCATTTTTTTTAACTTAACATAGTATCCTATTACGGATTGTACGCTTTTATCGCCTACTGCTACTAATGCTATTATCGTATCTTTCATAACTACCTTTTAATCAATAAGGCAAGACCAGTTGATGATGCCTTTGGTTCAAAGATACGAAAATTTTTTAAATTTACCAAATCCCATTCTGGATTATTTCGTAATTCTTCAATAAACTTTACCGGCCCATCAAACGAATGAAAGTTTTTCTTCTCATCATCGGTTACTATAAATGTAGATTGATACTCTGAATCGGTATCGTGAATAGATATGATACCATTTGGATTCATTATGGTAGAATATAGTTCAAAATCCCTTTTAACTCCTTCATATGAATGGTCGCCATCTATGTGTAAGTAATCAATTCCAATACCCTGTCTGATAAAGAAATCATAAAATGCTCTTTCTGAAGTTTCTAATATCACACGAGGATGAAAATGTTTGCGAAAAAAAGATTCCTCATCTCCTATATCAGATTTACCACCAATGCCATTATTCGCATCAACTACATAAGTACATCCAATATCTCCCCAACTAAAATCTGGATTACCACCAAATACTCCCATCTCCCACATATCTCTACGAGCCTGAGTCATTATGCGAGGTATGAAGCCCCCTCCTGAACCAATACATACGCAGGTCTTTGCTCTAATGAATTGAATGAAAGA
>Ga0181348_1001078_pt1 | contig 11984 bp, 18 predicted proteins | sample Su13VDMM110DN_FD_130092 | JGI IMG/M metagenome (GOLD analysis project Ga0181348, IMG submission 130092) | Freshwater viral communities from Lake Michigan, USA - Su13.VD.MM110.D.N | ecosystem: Environmental > Aquatic > Freshwater > Lake | place: USA: Michigan | collected 2013-07-16
AAGAAAGAGAAAAGAATAGGTGGTTCGCATCGCATTAAACTGGTACACATCACGCCACTGCTCATACGGAATAAAAGCCAACGCCACCTCTGACCCAAAGCCAGAGGTCGTATTATAAACACGAAAAGAATCCTTGACCCATCGGCTAAACGTCGAGGCCGTAGCACCCGCCTGCGTCGGCGTATACGCCGCTTGAGTCGCTACCGTCGCGAACGACACACTGTAGCGTTTAAACCGCCAATCAGGATGCGTCGCTTGAATTTCAAACCATGCGGCAGCCGTCCAGTCTACCAGGCGCTTCATTTCGCCTGTCTGGCCGACAACGGTTGACGGACCCGTCCCAGCAATGCCTGCGTTCTGACGCAATGATTGTACGATCTGAAGAAATGTTGCCACGTTAGACGTGACTCAGGAGCTGTCTTGCCCATTCACGTCCCTTGGGATTTCGATCTTCAATGATCGAAAAAGACGCAACCAGGCTGGTAAAAAACTCTACCTTATTTACGGGATCTTCTCCTGGCTGTTCAACAACTCGCGTCTTGACGGAATCTTTCTTTGACCGTGCCAGCACCTCAACATACTTCCGCTTCGTCACTAAGGTCACTCCAACAGGAAACGCGCCATATTCGATCCATTTCCCATTTTGGTACATCTCGGCCCCTTTACCGTTCACCCAGCAATCAATCACTTTCGGAGCATAATCTCCCGCCTGTGGAGAAATGCGAATACACACCGGCTCTTCCGCAAACGCTAAATCGTCCGCGTACTTCTTTTTGCTGACTTCTTCTTGTACCACAATAATGTCTGGCGTTCGCTCAATGGATTCATTGATCGGTGGCATCTCAATTGCGCTTCGCTGCGGCACCTCAAATGACTCAGAGTGAATTTCTTTCTTTGGTCGTCCCATAGATCCTCCCATGCGTAGACTGAGGGGGTGGCGACAATCCGCCACCCCCGTGTTCTTTCTTGACGTACGTTATGAAACCTGCGGACGGTTTGGCAACAACGCAATGTTAACAATCGCGTTGGTAAACCCTGTGGCGTTCCAGTTTGCCGTCCCGAAGATGATGGCTGACGCAGATGCCGTCGCCCCCGCCTTCAGCACTTGATAGGCAAATGGAGCCATGTCGTTAGGAACTGAAGGAAATTCAGGTGCTTGGATAAACGACCCTGAAATATCCAACGCCTCATGCGGTCCCATCACGCACTTCAGAGTGCCACCAGTGATTAAACCCCAGATCACCGTACAACCTTTGCCTGCCACACCCGACACGCTTGCTCCTCCCACTAGCGCGGGAAACGCTGCGCCGGTATTGTAGTCAGTCGTAGGCGTTGCCCCAGCCGTAATAGCGGTCTTAGTGGCAATTTTTCCGTCGATCACGTACCCAATGGTAACGGTGGTATCGTGAGTTGTGTTTCCGCCCGTCGCGGTTAACAGCCCCGATGTCGTACAATAGTTGTTTCCGTTTAATGCAACTTGAATCATAATATCTCCTTAAATCAGTACCGAAGGGTCAAACGCCCCAATCGGACTGATAAATTGCGTGGTGGCGGTGCTGAGAGCCGTGGTTCCCCCAACAAACGTACTAGAATGCGTTATAATGAGGAAGCCCACTAAGGATTTCCCTACGGGGAACGGGGGAAACGTCACGTTGACTCGCGTCGTCGCTTCGGTTCCCATCGCCACCGTTACCGTGCTAGCGTTGTCTATAAAAAAGCAAAACACGTTAAACGAAGCTGCGGTAATGCTGCCCACAAGGGCTGGCATATCCGTGCCTGCGGCAATCGTGACAAGCTTTCCTTTGGTCACGGCATGAAAAGCCGTGGCTCCAATTTTTGCTAGCGTGGTTGTGGAACTAATCACCAGCCCCGCACTTGCAAGCGGCTGTGACGAGTATCGATCCACCAACGGTTCAAAGACGGGACGCAGCGCATCTTTATCATTCGATGCGGCCATCGTCCCAATATACCGAGTTAATGTATCCTGCATGGTCTACTCCTTCTCTTAGGACAGAGTCTTGCTGCCGACAAAGGCAACTGACATCCATCCGTTGTTTTCGATCATCACGGCCTTCTTCCACATTACGCCCGTGTAGCCGCGCTGACCCAACGGATCAGACTTCGACTTCTGACCAGGTGGGAGATAGGTCGGGTCCATACTGTTGAGACCACGTACCGCAATCTGTGAGTACGCATCTTCGCCCAACACCAACATCGGATAGACATCGAGCGACGTCCCCGTGGTGGAATACAGACCCGTCGCGCCAATCGCGGCGCCGCCATTCTGAATGGACGGCAAATCCGGTGAGGTGATAAAGCGGAAGCGCTCTACTTTGCCCACTTCGTACGGCATCGGGGTTCCCGTTGCATACTTTTCGGTCGGCGTAAATCCAGCCAAATCACGAATATCTGGCTCTAGGTCCGTATGACAGACCACGATGTAGCCTGGAGAGACCGCATCGGTCGCATATTTGGCACTGGCCTTCAACACGCTGGTCACCATGCGGCAGTGATTCCCCTGCAAGGACTTCACAATCTTCCGCACTAAGCCGAGGGTTAAGCCCCCATTGACAGTGGCAATCGTGGTGCCGGTGCCGCCAAAGTACTGATTGGTACACGCACGAAGCGCACCATACAGGATCAGCTCATTTACAAAGGTGACGCGCTCGCCCACCTGCTTCTTCATTTCGGCAGGAATATCATCCTCGTACAGTTCAAACGTCTTGTTCGTAAAGCCGTACAAGCAGGAATATTCCTGGATGACCACCGTGATATCGACTGGCACGATGCTATCCGGTGTCCCCGTAATACCTTCAGCGGTCGCATGCAACGCCACGATAGCATTGCCACGGTCGCCGTTTCCGTCTACAAAGAAACGGTTCTGGGTCGTCGAGTTGGTGCTAGTTGCACCGTAGGGCAAATAGCGACGGGCCACATACGTATCGCTCATATTGCGCGGCATCTCTACTTGACGCCCGTGCTTACTCAACACTTCAGCAGGAACGGCGTGTTTAAGAATCTCGCCTTTAAATTTATTAATTCGTCCCGTTTGTAAAGCAAATGTCTGCATTGCCATGATCGTATACTCCTTTAACTAACTATTAAATCCTCGTTCCATTTCATCATCCGCACTGGCACTTGGTGGATGTCCACCTGCCCCACGCGGTGCAACGGCTTCCGCAAGTCGTTGCCGACGTGCCGCCTCATGGGGCGGCGCTACAGTTCGCGCAGGGGCTGCAAGCTTACGTTCGGCTTTAAACCGCGTAATCGACTGGGCGATCACGCCAGGTCGCCACGTTTCCGCAAGCTGGGCCTGATACGTGGGCGGTTGTGTCTTCAGCCATTGTCGATACGGCGTGACGGCATCTTTTGCCCCTACAACCGTTTCCCAATCTTGATGGGCATCCGTCAATGTCGCCCGTGCGTCCTCTTGACGCGCCCGCTCCACTCGCGCATTCACGATCTCCTCAACTTTTGAGACATCGAAGGATGATCCCGTTCCCTTCATTTTTGATAAGGCGCGGTTTAACCCTTTCAAGTGCATCTCTGTCAGTTCAGGAAACTCAGACTGCATTTCTTCAAAGTCTTCGACGGACGCGGTCACGGCTTGCCCTTGCGGGGTTGTAGCCTGCCATTCCTTCATCCGTTGCTCAATGCCCCCAATTTTTCCAAAAGCCGTTCCAAACCGTTGCTCTAGCGACGAGGCGATCTTATCGACCGTCTCCGCGTTGGCAACAAAGCGTTTGTAATCGTCTTCTGTCAGCTTGGCATAAGCAGGAGTTGGAAGAACAACCACTGGGGCTGGCACCTGGATGGGTGTCGGGTCAGCGGTAAATCCCAACTCGAACTGCCGATCATCGACCGGACTCGCTGCGTCCTCGCTTGTCGAGGTGTCAGGCGTCTCGGTGTTTTCGATGGACATTAGCACTCCTCCTTCTGAATCGGCGTTCCCCGTCGATTCCGTATCGTCCTTTCGGGCGTATGAACTTTCAATTACTCCGTCTTCACAGGATCATCGTGCAGGGCTAAAACGCTTTTAACTTCCGCCAGGCGGCCTAAATGAAAATTCCGATCCGTTTCGGTCATCTTTGCGTCATTTTGTGCGCGTAGCACCACAAGCCGTTCAGCATAATACGCGTAAATCTTGCGCCACACGTCAGACGTTTTTTCATGGTTTGTCAGGATCATGCGTGGGCGTACCGATACGGAATAATTTTTGCATCTTCTACGTGTCCAAGTGTCACCATCAAACGATACTGAATGGGCCTTAACGGAAGATCTAGAATTTGACAACACCACGCCATCGAAAACTGTGCCGCTTTCGCTTGTGAGTTATGCACGGCCAAAAGCCACTCAGTGGCTTCTTGCGCGAGACGCTTTCTTGTTTGCCAGGCTGCTGATTGTCGCCACGACGCTTGTCGAGCGGTCGGAAACGCTTGCCCTGAAAACACATCGTGCAGGGCCTGCTGAATCACGGACGCCACTAATCCGCGTTCGCCTGCAACTTCTTCTGGGGTGATTTTTGCCCCCTCGACGGCGGCATCAAATGCCCGCGCATGGGCCGCGTGTGAACACTCGTCGTAGCTAGTTAACATTGTTTCAGACTCCCATGATGTTACGATACGCCGTTTGCTCATGGTCGGTCAAGATTCACTCACTCGTCAAATCCTTGCTTCATTTGGCGGTCGCCGCTAGACATTTGCATCCACTGGCGCAATTGCTGGCTCCCTTGTCGCTGACTGTCCGTATACATCGAAGTTGCATCGTCTCCCCACTGATTGAAGGCGTCAGCTCGAAAGTAGCCAGGGAGACCCGTCAGCGTTTTCCAAGACTCAAATGGACGGTCTTCCCCTTCGTGCGTTTTGGCGTGATTGTACTGCTCTTGCAAAGCTATTTCCTGGTTTTTTGTCAAGGACGAGACAAAGTCATCGTACATTCGTTTGACGGCAGGATTGGTTTCAGTCAGTACATGGGACGCGACATCCCCTGCAACCATCTCTGGGGTGACATCTTCACGATACACTTCAATGCCCCACTGCCCTAATGGAAACTCTTGAGGACGTGGATACTCTGCCGTTCCAGGCTCGTCTGGTCGCCAGGTTTCAAGATATCCTCGGTTTTCACCAATCGTTGCTTTATAGTTAATGCCCAATCCTGCAGTGCCAGGAAATTCGCGTTCGGTATCGGCCTGAAGTGCTGAGATTTCCATGATGCTACGGTTTCCCCATATTTAGTAAGCCTGGCTTGACTGGCTTTTGTCGCGCAAATTGCCAGAAAGTTTCCCCTGCTTGCTCTTGTGCGGCAGTTAACGAGGGTGCGCCTTCTGGCATCGCATCACCCACAACAAACCGTGAAAGAATAGTCGATTGGAGAATTCGGTCTCGCGCTTGTCGCTCAATCGGAGCGTCCACGCCTTTGGGTAAATAAAATGCCTCCCACCACGCTCGCTGTTCAGGCGTTAAGGCCATTGATTCCGTAAACGGAAGACCTGCGTCTGACGCGAGAAACCCTCGCGCTCGTTCCACGGCAACTAACCCGCCTGCTTGCTCGGTAGTCAGCGGCGTAGCCCGTGCCGTATTGAGAAACACCGTCTTGGTATCCGCATCGTACCGCCCTGCCACATCAGGTCTGGCCGTCAACGCTTCCGCTAACACCGTAGGAGCCGAGGCGGTGAGGTTAGGGAACCATCCGTCTGCGGCGTGGCTTGCGGCGGAGAGATCGGTGGCGGTGTAATCCATCGTTACGGTGCCGTGATCGGCGTGATCGTCGTGGCCCCTGTCTGTCGATCAATTTGGATCTGGTACGTCTGCTGTGCCTCGACCCGCACCATCGGACGCAACCGATAGTCGTACAAACTTCCCAGTAGCCCTGTAAACGCCGCCGTAAATTCAAACGTGACGGGCTTGGCGTGTGCCGCCTGAAGCAACGCGACCGCTTCTTCAAGCTGGGTCGGGAGTGTCGTCATGCGTCCTCCATTCCAAAATCACGAGGATACGAGCCGTAGGTGGCTTCGTTGATTGCCATCCACGACGCCATGTATTCCAAGTCTTCAGGGCGAGGGAGTTGGTGGGCGTTCACCGCCTCTTCAATCCGTATCGCCACTTGCATCGATTCTTGTGTCATTTTTGCGTAAAACATCTGCCCATTGGCTAAGGGAAATCGAATCATCATGCTTGATACGCTTGCCCGTCAGGGGCCAATTCCGTTGGTTCCGTCGGCGGCGTGGAGGTCATTGCGGTCGGGGTCTGCTTTTGCTCCAGCGAAGCCAGCGACAATTCCTTTTGTGTTTGCAACTTCATGGTGGTTTGCGCTAACTGCGCCTTTAATTCTTCCAAACTAATCTGATGACGGTTTGCATAATCTAACATAGCCAGCCGTTCACGCGACGCAAGTTCGGCCATTTGCACCTGATGCGACACTGTCGTGCGTTGCGTCTCCGATTGTACGTACACGGTATCCCGATCCGTATCGGCTTGAATGCGCTGCTGATCGGTCTGCTGCCGTGCTTGGGCAATCGCCATATCCACTTGTGCGCGGATTTCTTCCACTTGCACTGGAATCGGCTTGGCAGGCGGCGCAGACTGCATTTGCTGGACTTCCGATTCGGTATACTGAATCGATTCAGGATTGATGTGTTTACTTTTTGCCACCATTCCAAACCAGAGCTTCGGGTTAATGCCGTAGGCAGGATTCTCCACAATCGGCCCCAGCCCAATAAGGAACTGGTCGTGGATCGCTTGCTCAATCAACGCAATCGACCCTTGCGCTTGGATCTGGTAATCGCCCTTTTCGTCCGCAGGGACATCGGGGTCAAGCAACAGGTACTCGTAAGACTGTTCCACCACAGGGCGGGTGATGTAGTTATCGAAATCGTAGCCAATGGAGCGGAGCAGTTGGTTCGCATTGTTGTCTTGAAGTTGCATCCCGCCCAACGTGTTGGGAGTCGTTTTCCCCGATTGTCCTTGGGTAATAAGGGGGATAATGGACGATTCTTCTGCCAAGCGAAACCCGTACTCGACCACCGACTGCAATTGTGGCTGAAGATTCGGAACAGAAAACGCATAATACGCCTTTCGCATATCGTCCACCGAGGAGGAGGTCTTTTTTAACCACATCTTGTTCCGACCGACCCCCCACACCCCGTCCGCAGGTTCAATGGCTTCACGATCTAGCACAATTTGCACACCAGAGGAGAGACCCGCATTATCCAGCAGCGCACGGGTACTGCCATTGACGATTCGTTGAGGCAGGGCCACCTGCTCCGCCACGCCGACTCCCGCCCATGACCCTGCGCGTTTGCGCCACGGCATGGCATGGTACGGCATGGCTCCCGAATCCAACGGATTTAGCACGGCGCGAATCACATGCTGATTGACGAGCGTCACAATCACAAACCGCATGGCCGTGGAGCGCGGCGATTCGCTTTTCGACGGTTTCCGCGCATGGCAGGATTGAATCGTCTCGAAGTCTTCTTGATTGATCGCCCCGTAATAGAACCACACCTCGTAGCGGGTTTCATTCGCCGTGGCGTACGGGCCGCTGTTGCCCTCGTACCGCGCATTCGGGCCTTCGTGAATCACCAAGTCAATCTGGGACGCAATGTACGTAGGATCGTCTCGCAACGCGAGGAGTTGTGTGGCCGAGAACAAGTCTCGCTCAAAGATGTATTCGCCATGCTGCATCGACTCCCCGCAGTTGCGGTCAGGAAAGATGTTCCACGGGTCTTTGCGTTCGTAGCACGGCACCACCTTCTGCACCATTTCGACGGTAAAGCCTTCGGCCCCCTTCGTGACACTCATGGCCTTGCTCACCTTGGGGAACGGCCCCTTCAGGACTCCGACCCCTAACCGACACGCATCGTGGATGACTTGCCGCATTTCGCTGCTGTAATGCGATTCGGTCATCCAATCGCTGATGCGAATTTCCGCTTTTTTCGCGGCCTGCTCGGCGGTGACTCGTTGCTCTTTTGCGAGGTCGCTGACCGTGAGCGGCATACTCGGCCCTGTCCCCATCGATGGGGGGAGTGGCGGGGTAGGCGGGGCCAGGGGATTGGCTTCATCACGGGGCGGCGGTGGCTGTCCTGCTAGGGCGGCGGCTTCGGTGGGCGTAGCATCTCGCTGCAAGGGCTGTCCAGCATGGACAAGCTGCCGTGTATCCGATTCGGCTTGCGCGAGGTCGGGGATCGGAGTCGGTTTGAGGCTGAATGGCGTATCGTTGAGCGGCAACAGGATCTCGCCAATCTTTGCCGAGCCTGCATCGACGTACCGTGCGGTCAGCTTCACAAACGCGGTTGAGCGGCCTTCGTTCTGCACAGACGCGCCGAGGTTGAGCGGGGCCGTCATGCTGACAGGCTTCCCCCATGACGCAAGGCCCATGAACTCGCCACGGTTCGCATCGTCGATGCCGAGGTAGCTCTCTTCAGCGCGTAGCCAAATGTCCTCAATGCCCGACAGGGTTCTCGCGTTCTTCGCTTCATCACGCTTCCGCGCCATGATCTGCCCAATAGCGCGTAATTGCTCCTCGCGCATTGACGTGCGGTCGGCCTGTTCCTCGTCAAGCAGGGACTGAATCTCTGGGGGGAGTCGAATCTCGTCGTGCGGCATACGTCCTCGTTTTCTCAGATGTTCCGTAGGGGACTTACCCTAATGCGCCTAACGCCTGATCGATCTGCATGTACTGCTGCATTCTGATAGGCGGCGCGACATCGTCTTCGTTGGTGAGTTTGGAGGCTACAAGGCTGAGATACCGCATGGCATCTGCGCCATGTGAGAACTCATCGTGGAGCGGGGCAGCGGGTTCGCCTGTTGACGCAGGAATACTGCGTCGATACCGCTTTAAACACTCGACTAATCGCGCCGTCTTCCCTTGATCGAAGATCACCTGGGAGAGAAACATGCGACAGGCGCGGATGCCTTCCTCCACAGAAACCGAGGGAATGCTCCGTTCGCGAGGCTGCACCGTACGCCCGAACCCGCGCAGAATCTCTTCGGCTGACCGCCCTGTTTTATAATCGCGTGTGAACCCATCGTGCGGCAAGTAGTCAAAGCCCCAATTCCAGGCCCGTGCGTTGAGTGTGGCGGCGTAGTAGTCCAACGTGCGTTGATGTTCTTCGATGTAGTCCACGATCCGAATTTCAGCCCGACCGCGCTGAACGCACAGAATCGACGTGGAATCGTTCCAGCCGAGATCCCAGACCGTATGTACCTTCAGGCGCGGATCGTACGGTACAGGGCAAATGCGGTGATCCTTGACGGCTTCCATGATCTCTCTCGCGTAGATCGCCCCAGCGACTGAGGTGCGACATTGTCCACCCCAAATATTCGCGTAGTCTTCCTCGCTCGTAGCCAACGTATGCAGCCGCTCTTGATCCAATGCAGGCGGGAACCAGGGGTTGTCGTGATAGTTCATTTCAATGACAACGGAGTCGGTGGGCGGCGCGACTACGAACCGTTGGTACGTCTCGTCGGTGTCGAGGACAGGATTAAACGTGATCCAAATTTCAGAAGCGGCTTTACGAATCGTCGGCGTGAGAATGTCCCAGGACTTTTTCGACACGTTCTGCGCCTCTTCCACCCAGGCCCGATCAATGCCCTCATACGATTTCAGGCTGATGCTTGTTTGCGCCGAGAGTCCAGAGAACAAAAACTCTGTGCCGTTGGTGCCGCGAATTTCCGTTTCATAGACGTGGTACTGCGCCTCCAATTTTAACGCCACGACTTGATCCGCGAGGAGACGATGCACCGAATCTTTAATGGATTTCTGAATTTCACGACAACACAAAATACGTAAGGGTTTTTCGATCCCCTGTAACAGCAAGGCTCGTGCAACACCCCAGGACTTTCCGCTTCCACGTCCCCCGAAGACCACTTTGTATCGATGCGCGGTAAACAGCGGCGAAAGCTTCGCGGGGAATTGGATGTCCGCCGTAGTAGTCACAATAGTTTCGCAAGATCCGGTTGCACAAACGTGACGGTCACCGCAGACAACAACGGCTTGTCTTCTGCGCCTGTCAGTTCCACACTCTTCAGATCAGGAACGACTTTACCAATGAGAATCTTTGCCGCTTGTACTTGAGCAGGAGACAAAACGATTTCGCCTCTTACAAATGAATCCAGGCGGTTACATAACTGACTCGCCCGAATCCGGTCTTTATCTTTTTTCGAATGGGTAATGCGATTGATCCGTGCAGGCATCGTAGAATTCCTAGGGGACTGAGACAGACCGCACAACAGTCGTGCGGGTGCCGTCCTGATGGTGCAACGATTCGAGCGGCTCCTGCAGTTGCGCGAGTTCCTGATCCAGGAACGCCACGGTCCGCCGCAGGAGTTGATGCGCGGCACTTGCGGGATTGTAGCCCCCAATGTACAGCGCACGTACCGCACAGCCGCCCGTTGTCGGATCGTCCTCGACGTTGAGATGGGCGATACTCGCGTGGAGCGCAGGCGCAGCCTGAGACGGGTTAGACATTGCCGTAGCCGTCATCCATCTGCATTTCCGCCGACATCCCTGTCGGATTATCCTTGATGATCTGCATGGCGGCTTTCAGCGCATCTGACAACGAGCCAAGTCGTTCACCGCCGAGCATGGCTTCTTCGCCCATTTCCGCGCCGATTCCATCTTCGATCATGTCCGCCGCTGCGGGAGCTTGCGCCATCATGTCTTTTTTCATCACAGCATACGAGCCGTCATTGTAGACCGAAATTTCGACGAGGTAGCCTTCGGCGGGTGCGCCAGCGGCGAGATCCTCGCTCTCCGACATCAGCATGGCATCGTCTGCCGCCATGTTTTCTGCGGCGGCTTGCTGCGGCGATTCCATCTCCTCTGCTTGCATCATCCGTTGGGGCATAGCCATCCCGAACCTCCTGCGTTGCGAATTTATACCTAGAGAAATGTACCCTCTGGGTTGGGAATATATCGCGTTCCAGGCAGACTGTCAACTCGCGCCGTGCGATTTCTGTCGCGAATCGCACAGTAGTTAATTCAGAAGTAGAAATAGAAATAGAAGAAGAAAGAAGAAGATGAAGATGAAGATGAAGATGAAGATGAAGATGAAGATGAAGATGAAGAGCTACGTTTTGCTAGCCCCTCGGCTAGCCTCCTGCTAGCGTTCTGCTAGAATATTACCTACGTATTGGCTAGGCTCCTGCTAGATCCCTGCTAGGGTTCTGCTAGAGCTTTGCTAGAGTTCTGCTAGCCTTTTGCTAGACTTCTGCTAGCGACATTTCATATATAAAGCTACGTAACCTATTGATTCTATAACGAAACTGACTATTTTTATGCAAGAACAAATACCCTATTGACAATCAACGGACTACGTTGCTAAAATTAATCATGGTTGGTACATCACATTCACCACAGGAGGTCAGCATGAACTACGCGAACCATTACGGATATTCGGATGTCCACCCGTACGAAATTATTCGGCGGGTCAGCGGGAAGACAATTGAGATCAGAGAGATGGACGCGACCCGCATCGACTCATCCGATTTGGGATTTGCACCAGGAGGGTTTGTCGGGCATTGCAGCCGCCAGGATGAACAACGGTACGCCTACACAGCGAATGCAGCCGCTCCAATCATTCGCATGCGGCTCAGGAAGGGTTCCCAATGGCATTCGATTTACGGCAGACATATCATTTCGGATGCGCCACACAAGTTTCACGATTTTAATTTCTAGATTACTTACATCCGGCGGCAATCACGCCGCCGGACTTTACCAGGGAGGACACCATGACGAACACGACCAAGCAGAAAAATTTGACAGATAAAGAATATGCCGAAGTAAATATGTTTGATTGCACGATTGAAAATCTAGACGCGATGATTGCGATGCATCCAATTTACACCATCACCCGCACGGTGGTGAGCATGTTGAGTCGTGTTCAAGAGATGATGCAGATTGGAGAGAGTGAGACGGCTCGGCGCACGATCAACCGCGCTAAGTACCTGCTGGACAGCCTAGATCACCAAGAAGGGAGCAAGTAA
>Ga0181348_1001079_pt1 | contig 11972 bp, 19 predicted proteins | sample Su13VDMM110DN_FD_130092 | JGI IMG/M metagenome (GOLD analysis project Ga0181348, IMG submission 130092) | Freshwater viral communities from Lake Michigan, USA - Su13.VD.MM110.D.N | ecosystem: Environmental > Aquatic > Freshwater > Lake | place: USA: Michigan | collected 2013-07-16
TAAACAAAAAATAAACAAATAATGAAAATTCTAATCTCCATAGCCACTTACGGCACCAAAAATCACACATTCCTTAAACGAGTTGTAGAATGCTATAATTCTTTTAATAATCATGATATCACAATACATATACATGGTACTATTGATCCACACTTATCAGACTCAAAATTCATTGATCATGTCAATCCAGCAAACACTGTATACTTTCATAGGAATGAATTTGTAGACAATTTAAACAAGTATGATTTGTTTATTTTTAGCGAAGATGACATTCTAGTTAATGAACATACAGTAAATACTTATTTAAAATACGACTCTAAATTACCGTTGAATTGTACTTTAGGATTTTTAAGATTTGAGCAATTGCGCGAAGACGCCAATATTAAGTATTTAATAGATATGTGGAAGGTACCTGGCCATCCAATTAGCGAGACAGATATTAAAATTGAAAATGAAAGTTATTTTTCCGTTGTAAATCCACATCAGTCCTGTTATATATTAACTAGAGATAAGTTAAAGTATGTAATTGAAAATAGTAATTACCTAATCGATTATAATACGCTAGGTACAAACATACTAGAATCAGCATCTTCGGGTATATTTATTGAATGGTATCACGGAACAGGCGTGCTTAAGAAGTTATTACCTACAAATATTCAAGTATTAGAACAATGTTTAATTGAACATTTACCAGGTAACCATATGAACGTTCCACCTGACGGAGAATTATTACCAAATAACAATACAAACTATGATCCTGTGCAAGGTCGAACAACGACATACACACTATCTGAATTATCAAATTTAATTTAATTTAATGAAAAGTTGTATAATATTTTCATGCTCCATATTTGACAATACCCGATTATTTGTATTGCATCAGTTCATGCAGACATTTAAAAAACATTACTCAGATTGTGACATTTATATTGGAATCAATCCAGGTAGTGTTTCTAACATAGTTGATGTTATTGATAGTTATAATTTAAATACATTTATAGAATTCGTACCAACACATTTATATAATTACAGTGATGCATCTGGATATCAGGTTGCATTATACAATTTAGCTAAATCAGGTAAAACATATACAAATATTTGGTTTATTCACACAAAAAGTGGTGTTAATTCTCATAGTGATTATTTACGAGATTGGTATAATGATACATTCTTATCAAACAGAACATCAATTGAAGATTTTTTAAACCAATATGAAATGATTGGTTCATATGGTATGTTAGGTTTAGAATTTGATTTTAATCGAGTGTATGATGAGACAGATGCTGGGTTTGATATATTTAAAAATACATTAACACCTGAACTACCATATACACATCAACACTTCTTTTATTTACATAGTATATATGTAATTTCAAGTGGTCCAATTGATATATTTTTAAACTTAGCAAAACAAACTGATTGGTTTAATATAAAATTAGATCGTTATTATTTTGAAGGAGTATTTCCATTTATAGTATCTAGGTCTGGATATTTTCCGTATATATCAAATCAACTAACATGTAATGGTGAGGATTTAAAACAATTAACAAACGATTGGATAATTGAAAATAATTTAATACATTATAGTATGTACAATTCATTTTATAAAACAAATTACTCATTTCATCAATTAACTCCTCCATTATGTTAATAGCAACACTTAATCACAATTTACCAAATTGGACTGACAATTTAGTCAATCAACTTAAACGAGACCCATTATTCTCAGAATGTGAATTAATGGTAATAGATAATGGATCATCAGAACCATTAGCAACATCGACTACACATAGGTTAGAAGAAAATATATTCTTCGGCGGCGGATTTAATACTGTATTAGAATATTTTTTAACAACCGATCACGAATATCTATATTTTCTAAATAATGATTTAGTATTCCATGGACCGTCGTTTCTAACAACATCATTGCGAGAAGCAAAAGAAGCGGATGCTGCAGTTTATTCTCCAACTGTTATCAATGCATCAATTGATCAATGTCATTGGAAACAAATGTGGAATTGGGGTAAAGGTTTACGATCAGTAAAATGGATAGATTTTCAATCACCATTACTCCGAAGAGATATACTAGAAAAAATCCAGCATTTTCCTGATGAGTTGATATATGGATGGGGTTTGGATTTCTATGCAGGTTGTATAGCAGAACAACATAATCTGAAAACAATTGTATCCGATACTCATACAATTACACATATGAATTCATTAACATTTAAAGAAAATAAAATAAACATCGGAGTTAATGAATTTTGTAGAAATGCAGAAACGAATATGAATTCATACTTTACAAATTCAGAGTATAATGCATTATATAATGAATTACGAACACATGGTGAAACATATAGTATATGATTGAATTAAAAGGAACTAAATTAGTAGAAGTACCATATTTTACTAATCAATTAACGTATAATACTAAGTCTGTTTTAATTATAGGTGAATGTCAAGGTGGTATAGAAGGCGTATCAGAATCAATACATGAATTAGGTTTTGAAAATGTAGCAACAACTGACATAATGCCATCTGAGCCAAATTGTTGGTTACGAAATAATACTAAATGGGATCATATACAATGTGATTTTATTGAATTCGATGAATCTAATAAATATGATAATATAATATCAATTTCAGTATTTGAACATTTTGGATTTTGGTTTGCGGGAAATAGAATGGCAAATGGTTTATCTGCAGATGATACTTGTAAATGGAATCATGATCTATTAGGAATTAATAAAGCATGTAAATTATTAAAAGATTTGGATTCAAAATTAATAATTACATTACCAGCAGGACCATATATGAATTATGAAGAATCCGGAGAACCATTTTTGAGATATTATGATTATAGACGCCAGCACTTAATTAAACTCGAATTAGAACGAAATGGCTATTATATTTCAAATGAGAAATTCTTCTTTTCTTCTGATTTTACTAATTGGGAAGAAATGGGAGCGGAAATTAATGATCCTAAATATTATCCGCATTATAATTTATACACTCCCAATGTTATATGGGGCTTAACAATACAAAAAATATGATATCATTAATAATACCTAGCTATAATAATTTGCAACATTTAAAGAATGTATATGCTAGCATACAGAAACACGCTCCAGAAGCTGAAGTTATTTTATTAGATGATGGATCGACTGATGGTACATGGGAATGGATAGTTAATGAAACTGACAGTATACACTTTAAAAGTGAAGAACGTATAGGTCATACCATTCTATATGATAAAGGTATCGAATTAGCTACAAATGAAATAGTGGGTATCTTACACGCCGATATGATTATAGGTCCTAGTTATATAGAAAATATGCTTAAGCACTTACAACCAGGCAAAGTGGTATGTGCTACAAGAATAGAACCACCATTACATCCCGAAGGAAAGGAAAAGATTATTCGAGATTTTGGAATGGAATTTGATACATTAAATGTTTCTGGATTTGAATTATATTGTGATGAATTACAATTAGAATTTAAAGATCAAACAACACCGGGTATGTTTGCTCCCTGGATATTATATAAAAAAGATTTTCAATCAATTGGAGGACATGATCCATTATTTGCACCATTTCCATATGAGGATTCAGATATATTTCAGAGATGGATATTAGCAGGTTATGAATTAGTACAAAGTAGAGATTCATTTGTATATCATTTAACTTGTAGAGGTCATCGATGGAATGATCAAATTGGCAAAGATGATGATTATTATAAAGTAGTATCTAATAGAGCAGCTCGTAACTATTTACGTAAATGGGGAAGTTGGATTCGTAATGATGAATTTCAATATCCATTAATTGCACCAAAATATAATATAGCATTTAAAGTTGCAAATTGCAATATGACATTGTTACAAACATTAGAGCCATGGTGTGATCGAATCTATATAGACGATAATATGCAGGAATTTATTGATCATTATATTGACGCCGAACAACCTAATACCAAATTTGATTTATATAAACGAGTATTTTGTATAGGGTATAATGACCCCGATGATGAGAATGATATTGTTGTTTCAATTGATACAACTAGATTTACTGAACAAGACTTCAATATAATTCAGCAACTTCCATTAATAATACAAAATTCAGGAGAACCAGGTGAATTTACATTAGGAAATTTGCATATTAATATAGTTAGTACAATTGAATATCAGAACGACCTAATTTGCCTATAAACTGAATCATAAACATATTTATATTAAATTACTATATATTATATGTTGAATGATACAATAACTTCTATAGAAGAAGATGATCTGGATATTAATTGGTATCCGGATTCTTCATTTTAAAGGAAAGGCTGTTTAGATGAGTCTAATCGATTTACAAAAAAAAATAGGAACAACTGCTGATGGGCAATTTGGACCTGGAACATTAAAGGCAGCCGCTGCTTTTTTTAAACTATCACCCGAGAGAGCCGCACATTTCTTCGGACAATGTTCGCATGAAACTGGCGAGTTTAAATTATTTGAAGAAAACCTCAATTATAGTGCCGATGGTTTGAAACGAATATTTAGTAAGTATTTTCCTGCAGATGCGACGGCACTAGGATATTCCAGAAAACCAGAAAAAATAGCAAACCGTGTCTATTCTAATAGAATGGGAAATGGCAATGAAGCGTCTGGTGATGGTTGGAAATTTAGAGGTAGAGGTGCTCTTCAGACAACGGGTAAGGATAATTATAAACAATTAGCAGAACATGTTAAAAATCCTGAAATACTAACAAACCCCGATCTAGTTGAAACTACATATGCATTTGAAGCAGCTTTGTTTTATTTTGATAGAAATGGTTTATGGAAATATTGTGATGTTGTCGACGATGCTCACATTTTAAAAGTAACTAAAGCAGTTAACGGCGGTACTAATGGTTTAGACCATCGTAATAAGATAACAAAGAAATACTACGGATACTTTTCAAAATGAAATATATAACTTTATTTGCCGCAACAATAATCACATTCTTTTCTCCAATCGCAGGAATGGTTTTAACTTTGTTATGTTTTATTAGTGCTGACACCGTAGTAGGAATTTATGCCACTATTAAATTGTATGGAATCAAATCATTTCGTAGCACAAAACTATTCAATTCAGTAGTTAAAACATTCTTTTATATTGCTGCTGTAATGACAATGTATGCAGTTGATGTATTTGTATTAGGTGGTACCTTGCTTGGATTGAAACATGCACTAAGTAAAATATTCTGTGTATTCTTCATGTATATCGAATTTAAAAGTATTGATGAAACCTCAATGAAACTAGGTAATCCATCCGTGTGGGTAATATTTAAAGAATTAGTAAATAAACTTCAACGCATCAAAAAAGATATTAAAGAAATTAAAGAATGATTGTTTTCTAATGTATTATTTTATATAATATAGTATGAATTATAAATATATAATGTTATCCATACTAATTTTCCTGCTAGGGCAAATTGTAGTATGGATTCAAGTAAATGGTCCGATCTTATGGGACTGGGCCAAATCATATAAATTCTTATTAATGCTATTAGGCGTACCGATAACATGGATGTTCATGGAAGCAACTCGGTACGCTGTTTTAGGTTTTAACGGGCAATTTTGGCCGGGTAGGTTTCTATCATTCACAGCAGGTATATTCATTTTTACTATAATGACATATATATTTCGTGCTGAGGCAATCACAATCAAAACGGCAATATCATTATGTTTAGCATTATCATTGATATTAGTCCAGATCTTTTGGAAATAATCATATTTATATTAAATGGATAATATGATTAACGAATACCAAACACATAACACACTTAATCCTGTAATATGGGACGGTGATTCCTTAAAACCAGATCTACGTAAACACTTATTAAATATAGCTAAACATTTCATTGAGTTCTTAGAATTAGATTTAACTGTTAGAGATATATTAATAATTGGTTCTAATGCTAATTATAATTGGTCAGACAATTCAGATATCGATTTGCATGTTGTAGTTAATTACAAAGCAATAAATCATTCAATACCATTAGTTACTGGTTATATGCAGGCTAAAAAGAGTATATGGATGTCCAATTATCCACTTAAATATAAAAACATTCCAATTGAATTGTATGCACAGGATTCAAATGAAGCACTCGGAGCTACAGTTGGCGTATTTTCATTAACTAAAAATAAATGGTTAAATAAACCAAATCCGCAACAAATTACAGTTGATGATGATGCAATATGGTTTAAAGCTCAACCATTTGAATATGAGATAAACAAATTAAATCCATCGGATAAGAAATTCAGTTTAAAGATACGAAGTATACTAACTAGATTGCAGCATTTAAGAAAAGCTGGATTAGGTAATCAAGGAGAATATTCAATTGAAAATTTAGCATATAAACATTTAAGATCACATGGCTATATTGATAAACTAAAAACTATGTTACAACAAAGTACAATGGCAGATATGATACCAGAATGCACTGAACTAACTAACCATGTGAGTGGTGCTAAGTTGCTAGATGGCAATGATTGGCAAACTATTATTACTAGATATGCAGCTGTTGTAGACCCTAGGGGACAATGGGATCATCCAGGTAAATGTACCATGATACCAACTACCGATGGTGCTATAACAATGCACGGAGTTGATTTTCCTGTATTTGGTACCGATGAAACAGGTCATAGCATAATGATGGAACCAAATCAAACATATCAATATCCAGGTAAAAACATATTCGAAATACCACATACAGCACAATATCAAACATTATTAATACAATTGCAAAATGCAATTAAAAATGGAACACGTTATGAGTAATAGTAAAGGATTAGGCGACGATATTAAAAAAATAACATCATTAACTAGATTAGATCAATTAACAGAAAAGATTGCTGAGTTATTGAATATGGATTGTAAATGTGACGATCGACAGGAATGGCTTAATGAAAAAACAAAAAATTGGTCAGTATATAAAAAGAAAGAACAAAAATGAAAAATTTAAGTAAAGAACAAGTATTAGGAATAGTTAGACACGTATTAACATTTGCAGGTGGTATTGTATTAACACAGGGTCTTGTTGATCAAACAATATTAGATACTTTAATTGGTAGTTCAATCACATTAATCGGTGCAATTTGGTCAATTGTAACAAAAAGAAAATAAGTATGAAACTAACAAATTACATGTTTTTTCAAAATCTAAAAACAATTCATCATGCAGTTGGTGAATTATTAGAAATGGATCCACATAAAGTAGACCAATTATTAAACAATGGACATGCATGGGCTGTAGATCATATATCGACATCTGCTGATGATGTAGAAGAAGTATATCATTGTTTAACAAGCACCGACGGGTTTGATCATTCAGATGAATATAATTCACAGAAACCACAATTTATTCCAGCTGATTTTAAAAATCATTTAAAAGGTATGGTAGCTGAACGTATCGAACATCGCGATGGTAAATGGGTTGTTAAACCTAAAACAGGTAATCATATACTAGGTACTCATCCTACTAAGAAAGATGCACTTAAACAATTAGCAGCAATTGAAATAAATAAACATACGAGATAAATAAATGTCATTTTTAAATAGTAATATACCAACACTTACATGTTATATTCGTAATGAGTTTTTATTCAATCAAGAAACCGGACATGGTGAATTTACATTAGCCGATGTGCATAGTGTAGCATCTATAGAAAAAAGAACTCCACTATTCGAAGCATTTCTAGAAAATGGAGTCAATTGGACTAGAAGACCAATACATGCATTTGTCTGGAAAAAAGATGCAGAAAAACTACCATTAACTGAACATGTATATTGGGACTGTTTTAGTTCATATATAGATGTACATGTACGTGAAAGATTATCCGGACTACGAGCGGATTTGATATCGCTATCTAATGTTAAACGACAAGGAACATATCTTTTTACATTGGATTGGTCGCATGCGGATCGTAATATGATAGACACTAATTTTTCAGAAACACCAGAACATAAATGTGGGCACGTATTTAAAATGGATAATGGTAACTATTTTATATATCCAAACAATCGTATCATATGGATGGATAAAGCATGGACATATAACCGAATAGATAAAAATCCTGGTTATAAAATAGATATGACAATTTATAGTGTAGAAAATCAATATGGATATGAAACTGATTATTCTTATATGACAGAATTTAAACCAGATATTAAATCTAAATAATATTTATTAGTAAAAGATAATTAGCATGATAAAATTAAAATCTATATTATTTGAACAAGCGGTTAACTCGAAACTAGCAACAGTTATTAAAGGCTTTGAAAATAACAAATCATATTCGCCAGGCGGATGGGATCCAATTAAGAAACGTTGGTATCCGCATCCTAGTCCTGAAGGCGGGCTAAAAACAATTGCATTTGGACATAAGTGTAAAACAGCACAAGAACAAGCAGATTTTGAAAGAACAGGATTATCTGATGCCGAAGCAAATGCATTGTTGCAAAATGATATGAAAGATGCTGAAGCTAAAGCAAAACGATTAGTTCAAACATATGATACGGTACCGGTTGCAACACAACAAGCTCTTATCAATGCATGTTATAGAGGTGAATTAGGTACAAGTAAAACTCCGACTACATTAAAATTAATGAATCAAGGCAAATGGGCAGCTGCAGCTCGCGAATATTTGAATCATTTAGAATATCAAAATGCTAGTGCGGATTCGACTGTTAGACGAAGAATGGAGTGGAATGCTGCTAGATTTAGCAATGTAACAAAAGTTAAACAACCGGCTGATTCAGCAGATGGTGATGTGATTGGTAAAGTATTGTATCCTCGTAAAACATCGGCATATGACTATGCAACAGTAAGAACATCCCCAGAAGTGAATACTGGATTAATTAATAATGAACAAACTAAAATAACGTGGCCAAATCCAATTGGTATTGTTGATGGTAGTACTAAGGTTGGTATGAATACCTGGTACCGAGTACGATTAGGAAATGGTGTAGGTAATGGATCTGGTATGGGTTGGGTTCGATATGATGTAGTAACCACTGACAAAAATGCTAAGTTTCAGTAATATTTGGATTGTATAATAAAATTTATTATATTATAAATAAAAAGGGATATGGTGAAAGATAATTATATAGATGATGTATTTTTAAGTGTCGTTAATCATATGACAACTAAAAACTGGCAGTGGCCTAGTAATTGGGATGAACAAAGAAAAATAGATTTTGTTGATCAGAGTATTACCTGGGCCGAAGAACGTGAGTATTATGAACAATGTGCTATATTACAAAATGTCAGAAAAAAAATCACCAAGTAAAAAAGGCAAATATCAAGTAATGCTGCTTGATGATGATTCTGTTTCATTTGAACATGTTATAGAATGCTTAATGGAGATTTGTGGTCACAACTACTACCAAGCAGGTCAATGTGCTACAATAACGCATAACCGCGGACAATGTTCGATATTTGTTGATACATATGACGAATGTATGGAAGTGTTTGAAGAGCTGTTAGATGAAGAAATAAAAACGGTAATACAAAAATATAAAATAATACATGATGATAAAAAAACTAATAAATAAAATACGATCTATTAGGATTGCATTACTACATGCTCGTTACCACCGAAATTTAAAAAAGGCAGTTTATATTCGAGAACACGGCCATGGGTTAGAACGATTTAAAAAATACATATATCGATCTGAGGATGCTTGGCGTAAAATGGTTACATTAACAGAAAAACAAAAATAAGTTATGGGTAAAAAATCAGCACACACGGGTCTATCACCAAAGGATAGATCGATTAATATAATGGATAAATTCATATCCAGAAATATTGCAAAAGCAAAACATCAACCAGTACTACCAGGTAGACGTAAAGATCCAAATATTCCAATTCATATGTGGCCATTAAAAGACCAATTGGCTTATTGGGAAAATCGCACAATGGATGATGAGTTTCAATCTACATATAAAACATATGCAACATGGTATGAAGCTGTGAAAACTATATCGACTGTATATCATTCTACATTTATTTCACTGACACATGATAAAAAAGAACAGATGCATGCACTGTACGATATGTATACATGGCCTAAAGCAGCAATCAGGGAGTTACAAAAATTAGGAGTATATTAATGGATACTGATTCTAAACCAGCATATAAGTATGTATATGGTATTGGTAAGCAACCATTAAACATATCAGAGTCAGAGTTACGCTATGCAATTGAACATACAAAGTCAAATGCAGAGGCTGCTCGATTTCTTAAGATATCATTTACTACTTATAAAAAATATGCAAAACTATATGTAGATCGAGATACCGATAAGACATTATACGATTTGCATAAAAATCAAGCTGGTGTTGGAATTAAAAAGGATGTTTTCACTGCTCTAAATGGTCCATATTCAATTGACACTATATTAGAAGGAAAACATCCAAATTATCCAAAATGGAAATTACGCAATAGATTATTACAATTGGGTATGTTACCTGAGGAATGTAATTGCTGTGGATATTCAGAAAGAAGGATTACTGATGATACGGTACCATTGCTATTAGATACAATTGATGGTGATGAAACTAATTTACGATTTGAAAATATACAAATGCTTTGTTTAAATTGTTACTATCAACAAACAGGTAATCCATTTAACAAAGATAGAGAAACATTCTGGAATTATAATTTAATGGACTGATATTTATTAATATGATACGATTAAAACATATACTAGAACAGACATTCATTGGTAGAGATAATGTAATAAGAACAGCGTATGCTCAGATTGTTAATGCAGCATCTGGACTAGGTACTGACCCGGATGCAATTGTAGCTGCAATTGGTTTATTAAAAACACCTACGGAATTTGCACAATTATTAACACTATTCAAAAACAAAAAAACTGGATATAGTGATTTTGTTACTATGATAAATGGCGAATATGACCAATTAAATTATAATGATATAGTTAAACTAATTAACAAATTAAAATCTATAGGTGTCAACTCAACGTTTGCTAGTGGCAAAAATGGATATGGACAATCGATATTCACCGGAAAATTTCAAATTACATATATACCATCAGATTCTGAATTTAAAATACCAATTACAAAAATAAATAGTGCATGTAAAACTAAATGGAATAATGTATTACCTAAAGCTGTTGCTTTTTGGCGAAATTGGTTAAAAGATCCGATAACTCGTGAAAAAGTAAAAAACAATTGGACAGATAAGAAATATGCTGCAGCTAATAACACTTTAACAGTTGCAGATGCTTTTGCTAGTTATGAGAATTCGTTATCCAAATTACGATTAATATTTTATGATAATACAATGGCCATGGTAGGGAATCGACGCACATATCCTGATGCATATGCATTCGTATCCACCGATGATAATTATAATGTTTATATAAATTGTTCACAAAATGACCCCGATCCATATGCTACGTTGATACATGAAATACAACATATCATATATAATATTAAACCATTAAATCCAGCTAAAAAAATAAGAGATGCATTTGTAACTAATAAAACCGTTAAACAAACTACACAGCAGATTCAGTCATCACTCCCAGCTAAAAATACTAAAATAAGTTCTTACGTTGAAATTATTAAGAATACTGCTACAAAATTAGGAATCGATGATAGCTACTTGAGGTATTGGAAAAATACTGCATTAGAAAATAAAAAAAGTAGTAGAGATCCATATTATATTTGTAGAGAAACTGAAAAAATGTCGAACATCATGTCGATTAGAAAAACATTAAACATAAAACCAGGCAGCGTTATAACATATAATATGTTGAAACCGTATATTATGTTACAAAAAACCGATACTGATATGGATTGGTTTTTAATGTGTTGGGCTATAAATAATTTTACAGATATAAATAAAATGTTAAGTAAAATAAATCAATTAGCAGCAAATCAAAGTAAAACAAATAAAACACCTGGTTCTAA
>Ga0181348_1001081_pt1 | contig 11959 bp, 14 predicted proteins | sample Su13VDMM110DN_FD_130092 | JGI IMG/M metagenome (GOLD analysis project Ga0181348, IMG submission 130092) | Freshwater viral communities from Lake Michigan, USA - Su13.VD.MM110.D.N | ecosystem: Environmental > Aquatic > Freshwater > Lake | place: USA: Michigan | collected 2013-07-16
AACGAAGATTTTAAGATTTGTAGCTCCAGTAAAATCAACTGCATTACCAGCACCAGTAGTTAAATCTAATTGAGTATAAGGTTTAACAGTGATAGTAGCTAAAGTTCCTGCTCCATTAGTAACAGAGTTAGTAACATATACTTTAAGTTCTTTACCATTTACTGGATTAATAACTACTAAAGTTTGACCAATAGAGATAACGTTTTGTACGAACAATTTACCAACACCACCAGTAACGAATGTTAAAGTACTAGAAGTAGCACAAGTAACAGCGTTATAAGAAATGTGTAATCTGTTTTGTTCTGACCAGATAACTTGATCAGAAGACATAGGCATTTCAGCACCTACCATACGTAAGAAACCAGAAAGTGTTCTGTTTCCATAACGCTCGATTTCTTCTTCGTAGATTTCTGGTAAGTATTGTTGTGCAAAATCATTACCGCTTCCGTCGGTAAAGTTTAAATAATTTGTTTCTAAAGCTTGTTGCTTTTGAGACGGTTTAATTGACCCAAATACGGGTGATACTGCTGACATAATTTTTTGTTTTAATTGTTAAATTTTTTTGTTTGTATTCTTAATTTTGAAGAATCGAAACCGCTAACAGACTTAACTCTTAAACCATTTATAAAAACCTCTCCAGACGTTTGTCTAGGTTGACTTATACTAGGATTTTTAGAATTTGTGATAACTTCTTTCACAGCATCGGCTTTACCTTGCTCATAAAAGTGTTGTGCAATCTTGTCAGAATTCATAGCAGTGTATAAAGCCTTATGATAATTTACTGTATCAGTAACATTTCCTTCTTTGTCTAGAAACTTTCCGACAAAATTACTAATATCAGACTGTTTATCAGCAACTTGATCTGGATTTTGAACACCATATCTAAATCTTTTTTCTCCAATGTTGTATTCAAAACCTTTGAAATCACTGTTGAATAATTTTTTAGTGTCCGTTTTAAACCGATCGTGTCGCATTCTAGACTCGTCTTCCGTCTTCTTGTATCGGTTGAAAAATTCAGAAGCTTCTTTTTGTTCTTGAGTTACGCCCGGTCTCAACTTGATCTCGTCGTAGTATTTACTCTTTATTGAATCTAAATAACTCTTGGCTTTTGCAACCTCTTCTTTATAAGCAAGTTTTTTTCTACGTATTTCTCGCTCTTCTTCTAAATCCTCATCAAAGAAGAAACTATCTTCGATTAAGAATTGTAATTCTTCTTGATCTAAATGTGGTTTTGTTGATTTGTAATATTCTTTTAATAATACATCTGTATTAACATTTGAATAATCAGCATTTAACCTCGTGTAATCATCTATAGTACCTCCAGTCTCCTCCATAAATGAGACTAGTTTTTCTATATTTTCTGGTAATTGTTTTCTTGTATTTACTTGTTCCTGAACACTTTCCTTAAGTTCTTCCTTGATTTCAACTATTTCTTCTTTAGTGATTTCTTCAATAACATTTTCAAAGGTCCTTTGGTCTCCTTGCTCCATTTCTCGCAATTCCACTTCGGGTTGTTCTGTGCGTAACACGCTTTCATTTGCGCTTTTGATTTGAATGGCATCTTGATCTAGATTAGTTGTTTGTATTGTTACTTTTGTAACTTCTTGATCTATAGGTTTTTCTGTTAAATCTACTTTTGTTACTGTAGTTTCTTTTACTAGACTTCTAGGTTTCTTTGTTTTAGAGATTTTAAAATCTCCTTCTTGTTTTACAATTTCTGACATAATATAATATAATTAAATAGTTAACTTTTTTTTAAAAACCTAAATCTTCGAAATCTTCGATTCCATTTGATTCAAACTTTTGAGGCAATGCATTATTTTTTCTTTGGTTTATTAGTTCTGATTGTTGAGAAGCTTGTATTCTAGTTCTCTCATCTTTCCTATCTTCACCTATTTGTTGTTGTTCTTTAGATCTATCGTCTTTCATCTTCTCAGATAACTGCGTTTTTTCAACATCAGCACCAATCTTCATTTGAGTAAGTTGCATGTTGTATTGAAATTCTCTTTCTAACAACTGACCTTTTAATTGAGATTCCATTTGAAGTTTTTCCATTTCAAACTGAGACTTAGCTCTTTCTATATTAATAGTTTCTTGAGTTAAAGCTTGTTGTTTTTGTACTTCATTTAAAGCTGCTTGTCTAGCTGTCTCTTGATTAGCTTCTGCTTGAGCAGTTATATTTGCTTGAGTTGCTTCAGCTGCTGCTTTTGCTTTTTTGGCTTTTCTAAACTTAATAACTTGATTAGCGAGTTTTAAATTTCTTATTTGTCTAATATCTATAGCATCATCAAGATCTAAACTTTGATTTTGCAGTGCAGCTTGAATGTTTTGTTCTAACATTGCTTTTTCTTCTTCGTCTGGTTCAAGTTCTAAGTATATACCAAAGTCATGAAGATTAAGATGTTTTATATCTCTAAGTGTAGAAGCATTATAAGTTGTTATACTTTGTTCTAATACGCTTGCTGTTAAAGGAAAATCTAGAGCATCAGCTATTCTTAATGAGATGTTCTCGCATGTTTTAAGAGTCAAAAACAAACTAGCTTGCATAATGTGTTTAGTAGCAGTATTTGATGCATTAGCGGCCATCTTCTGTAATCCTACTAATGTCTCTCTATCTGGCATACTTCCGTCTCTAGCTTCATTAAGTCCAGTTACGTCTCTTATCATTTGTAGATAGTACTGATACGTTTGAATTAACGATGCTAACTTAGCTTGACCACCTGAAGTAGTAAGTTCTTGTATAGGTATTTTTCCACTGTTCATGGTACCTTCTTGAGTTAATGATCTACCTACTATACTACCAGTTTGGAAATACATGTTTAAAGCTTCTGCTGGATTATAGTTGGTACCATTACCTAAATCTACATCAGCAAACCCATCTACATCAACAAAAACACCATCAGGTATCATTTTAGACAATACTTGTTGTATTTTTAAATGAGTTAGTTGAATCATATCAGCAAACCCAGTTATCTTGTTAACGGTAGAATCTATCTTGCCTTTGTACATACGTGGAGCACAGACAGCATAATTCATTTCTACTTTAGTAGTGTCAGCGTATGGTCTTGTCATATTTTCAGACAAACTCCAATCTAACATTTGATTTGTACCAAGTATTTTTGCTCCAGTATATAAAACTTCTATTGTTCTAGAAACTCTTTCAAAATTATCGTTCTCTGGTGGATTAAATTCATCTGTTTTTTCTATAGCTTTTTCCATTCCATTCTCAGTCTTCTTTATCTTGAATACCTGATTCATAAATGTTTTATATTCAAAGTATAATACTTGAACAGTATTCTCATCATAGTTACCCCAACCAGTTATATATTGATTGTTAGTTGGTGAGTTTTGTATTTTGTAAAGTTCTTCATCTGTTAGATCTGGAAACTCTTTTTTAAGTTCTGGTATAGTTACAGCTCTTACTTCTCCAATGTAATATAAATCGTCAAAATGAGGATCTTCAGTATATGAATGTACTATATAAGCTGGATCTACATATTTTATTCTTATCCCTTCACTAACATTAAATGTTGTTTTAACACATGCTATTCCTAATACTGTTAAATCGTAATTAAGTCTTCGTCTTATTAAATCCCATTTATTATTAGCTAGTGTATTATTTATTGCTTCTTCTTCAGCTATTTCTATAGATTGTTTATAGGTTAACTGCATGTGAATATCTAATTCTTCTTTTGTATCAGGTAAATCTTCTTGTGGAATAGGAGAGTGTGATATATCACCACCTAGTAATTCATTTGCTTTACTTATTAAGTCTTTAGCAAACATATCTCTCATTATAGATTCAGCATAAGAAGTTCTAGCTTTTAAAGATTCTGGATCTTGAGCATAAGCTTTTATATCGTAAGTCTTTTGTGACATGCCATTAACAACTATATCTACAAATTTAGATATAACTGGTACTGGTCTCCAATCTAAGTTAAGATATGAAATGTCTCCATTAGTGGCTAATTCATCTTTGTATTTTTGTATAGATTGTTCTCCTCTAGCATATAGTCTTAGTTGGTGAAAATTACCCCAATTAGATGCATATCTATTATTAGCGGATCTACTCCTACCAAACCATTCTTGCTCTATAGCTCTAGAAACTTGTAACCCATATTCTTCAGAAGCTTTTTCTGCATCGCTAACTATTTGACTTGGAAAAGCGCTATTAGTGTTTGTATATACATTCATTTATTAATATATTTTTGATAAAGAACCATTATTATCGTATTTTTTTATTCCTAAATCATAAACCTGTCTAACATATTTAACAGATGGACTATATCTACCTTTATTACATGCCATTATAGCTAAACCAGAACTTATAGAAGCATCATGTTTTGTTCTATTGTTTATATTAAACCTAGCCCAGTCATTAAGCGTTCTATTAAAATACATATTACCATACCCAGTGTCATTTAATCCAACATAATCTTCTACATAAGATTCTATAGCTGAAGCGTGAGCTTGTTTTATATCTTCACTTGAATTAGGTATTCCACCTATATCTTTTTCTGTTACAGATAAATTATTCCAGACTTTATCAGGTCTATTCATTGAAAAACCCCTATAACCTCTTCTTTTAAAATGAAACAAAAGTCTAGGTTTATTATTCTCAGCAAGTATAGGCATTCCATAAAACACACAAGCCATTAATACATCTTCAAAAAATATCTCAGCAGTTTGTGGTCTAGCTATATATTCTAAGAAAAAAGCATTAGGTGGCGCATCTTCCATTGAGAACTTTGTTAATCCACTTAATGAACCATTTGAACCCTTGCCATCAACTGTGCCAGATATGTCGTACGGATCGCATCCAAAAGCACCAACATGTTCATTGCCTGGGTATTTTGCGCCATTCTTGATAATGACGTTGTTTTGTAGGTTAAAAGAAGGAACCCACGATATATAAAACCTACCATCTTTATTTGGATAAAATATTACTTTTGTATCTAAAACTCCATTTTCCCATTGAAAATTACCTCTAGTAACAACATTAGTATTTCTTAAATCGTCATTATAATCTATCTGTTCATATATCTTAGTTAGATTAAAAAGTGATTGTTTTGCTTCATCTCTAAAAGCATGTTGTTCTGTTCTTGGAAACTGTCTATAGTATTCGTTTAAACCATCTTGATCAGACTTAAGACCATCAACTTCATTTTGCCAATGTTCTATAACTCCATAATCTATAGTATTACCATCTACTCCTTTTATTGGAGATGGTGGTGTATCAAAAACTGGTGTACCATATATATCTATAAAACCTTCATAAGACCATTCCATTGGAATAAATAGACTATATAATCCAGAACTTGTCTGACCATTTCTATTTCTTTTTAAAACGTCAGAATTATAATATAGACTTTTGAAATTATCTCCACCTTTATCAAGAGCATTAGAAGTAGAACCCATCATACATTTACCAACTATTCTACTACCAAGTCTAAGAGTTGTTTTTGTAACCCTCCAGTTATTTAATATGTTATCGGGTCTTTCCCATTTACCACTTTCATCGTGTACTAATAGTTTTAATTTTTCACCATCATAACTATTGTCTCCTGTATTTTTCCAGTCAATTGTAGTATCTAATCCTTCTAACTCTTCTAGTTTTTCATTAGAATCTAATTTTCTTCTAGTAAGTTTAGAAGCTGGTATTCTATATGCTAATTCTGTTTTAGGTCTATCCATACCATCTTGGATGGGTTTAAAGAAAAACGGATAATTAACAGAAATTGGTACGACTTTATCTGTAAACATTTTCTTTGCATCCGCTCCTGATTTTGACAATATACCAAATCTTGAATCACTGGATATTGTTGCTTGATTTACAAGTTCAGCTGAGGACATAAATGAAAATCCAGAACGTCTATTCTTTAAATAACACATGCCATAACATCTTTGATCAGCTTTACAAGCTTCCCAAAATATAAAAAACAATCTATTTGATTCTCTAAAATCTGGTGCGCCAACGTCTATCTTACTCCATTGAAGATACATATAGTGAGTACCTGTTATATATGTCTGTTTACCTCTATTATTAAAAAAAAATCCTTCTTCTCTATATTTGAATTCATTGTCTATATAATCATACCATCTGTCTTTAAAACTATCAGGTTGTTTATTCCAATCAAAAGAATTTTTTATTTTACTTATTTCTTTTGGGAAAGCCATTTGTTCCCAGTATTGTTCTTCTTTAACTTTAGATCTAGAATAAGATTCTTCTACTAATGGTAAAGCTATTTTTAAATTATCGATTTCGTATATCTCACCAATCTTTCCAGTCTTACTAATAATAACCAGATCATTGTCTTTATCATATCCATATTTCCATTTTTTTAAACGGTTGTTTTGCTTAATAACACTTTCCTTTATATAGTCTGGTATTATTTTATATAGAGTTTGTTGGTACATTATTTAGATCTCCCTTCTGCAAAACCTTTAAATACTTTAACTTCTGTAGTTTTATCCTCATCTACAAGTAGTTTTTCTTCTTCTTGTATTCTAGTAAGTATTTCAAATGCATCAAATATAGCTAACTTCTTAGTTGCCGCGGCATTTTTTAACTTATCAGCTGATAAATCATCATCTCCATTATTTAAAATAGCTTCTTCAGCTACTTTAATCAGTTCTAATACTGCTTTGTGTCCAGCTAGGATTATATTCTGCTTCGTCTCCTTTATATTCATACTTAATTACAATATCATTAGATTTCATACAATATAGTCTCTGTCCTTCAATGACAAAGTCAAATTCTCCGTTTGGAGTGTAACCAACTAAGTCTCCCTCGTTGATTTTAAGCGATTCTAAGGAACTATTTCCGTATTTTAATATACCAATTAGTTCTCTCTCTTTATTATTGCTTAAATGACTTGTATTTTTAAGTGGTTTTATGAAACATCTGTCACCAAATGATTTCCAATCTTTATCACTTTTATGTAAATATATTTGATCTACATCACAAAAATACATATCATCTATAAAATGTGATCTACTGTTTTTTTGATTACCTCTAATATCATAGAAACGTCTAAAAACATTATGATGTATAACAACAAGATCACCAACTTTAATGTTAGTTGAATAAGCTAACGGAGTTGATATAACTTCCGCTAGATTATTCACAGATTTGAAACTTTCTATTTTAGTATTTAATACTAATTCTTTTTCACCAATCTTTAGTTTGTTATTATATCTATCACCAACCGGTTTTACTATAAAACTAAATACACTATTCATTAATACTCTAAATCGTACTCAACTGATATTGCCATGTTAGAATTAAACTTCTTCCAGGGCATAACTTCATCTCCTTTTTTTATATAGATAAAATAAGAAAGATCTGTACTATCTTGCAATATACAACTTATTTCGTGGCCTCCATACACAGATTGACCAACCGAATAATGCATTGCTTCGTTCTTGTAGTCTGATCCTATACTTATTTTTCTAATAGAAGATTCCATTACTCAGTTTTTTCTGTTTTTTCAATTTCGGTATAAGAACCGTCTTGTAGATTAATATTAATAGATCCATACTCAGATTCAATTTCAGATTTAAAATCTTCGATGTTTTTATTTACTTCAGCTAACTGATGTAGTTTAGCGTGTTTTTGAGATTCTAAAACTCCAATGTCATTTATAACATCTTGTAGATTTTTTTGTTCAATATTAATTCTCTCTAATTGTTCCGTTGTAATCTTTTTTACTTCTGTTTCCATTTTATTTAATTTAACTGTTAAAAATTCTATTATATATTTTACTTCTACCTTTTGTACCTTCTTTAAACTCTAGTACTATACTCCCAGGAAAATGATAGTCTTTACCTGGTTTCATTTTTTTTGAATTACCTAAATTGTCAATAGCATCTACAGGAAAATCAACATTTTTCATAGTTATATTTCCACTAGGTATAACATTATATGCTCTATTCTTGTGTGGACTATTTCTTTTGTATCCTGTTTTTGATATATTTCGCATTATTTGGTAATAAAAACTATTTTTTAATCTTCTTCGCGATATTCTTTTCTCTCATGCTTGAAGCGGTTCCAGAATTACTATTTCCACGTTTTCCATCAGCTAATTCAGATAAATATTCACCTGTTTTAGAAGCTATATTTTTAACTTTTGAAATAGCTTTTTTCCCATAATATTTCCCTACTTTAAGTAAGTCTGTATTTTGTTGACCTAAATAACCACCACCCATTTCACCTTTATCAGTAGATCCTTTAAAGTTTGGTTTAGTTTGTTTAACTGGAGATAATTTCTTTTTCGCTGGAGTTTTTAATTGTTTCGCTGGAGTTTTTAATTGTTTTACTGTAGTTTTCATAGTTTTTTTATTTATTTTTTTTATTTATTTTTTTTATATATTATTTCATCATTACTATTACCCTTAACAGTGCATTTAAGAGTTTTCTTATTTATTAAAACATATTTACTTTCAACCACCCATCTATTTTTAACAAACATAGTCTTTATTAATATATTTGTTTTATTTATTTTGATAGACAAGACTTTTAATTCTTCTCCTGATATTTCACTTATCTCTTGTGTCTGAAGAATATTATGAATATCTTTCCAAAAAAACAATTTAGTTGATTGTTTATCTGGTTTCCAATAGCCAATTAAGTCATCTGTGTTTAATTTTTTTTGAGATAAAACACTTAAACTAAAAAATAAACTAGTTGCGATAAAAAATACTTTTTTCATAATTAAATAATATTAGATTTATATAATACTATTATCACATGTATTAGTTACTTTTTATTCTGTTTAGCGTATGCTTCTTTTTCCCAAGGTAGATTTTTTGCTCCTTCACTCATTTTTGAACGTGGATATTTCTTACCTTTCCAAATAACTTCATCATCAGTATAATCTAAATCTCCACGTTTCATCTGGTCTATATGAACTTTTTCATGTTCTATAGTTTTATTTTTAGCTAATTCCGATGCAGAAACATTTTTGTTTACTAGTATGGTTCCATTTGACTGTGCCATTCCTAATATATTGTCGTCCATATCGGTACTATAAATAGGAGTATTGTCTACTCCATAAGGAGGATTAGTCATTTTAAAAGCCATATCTTTATTCTTTACCTTTTTTCTTAGCTATTTCCTCTTCTCTATCCTTTTTCTTTTGTTCGTCAGATTTAGTTATTGTACCTGAATTTACAAGATCTACTTTTTTCTCTTCAGTAGTAGGAGTAACGACAGTAGTAGTAGACTTTTCTTCTTTTTTTGGTTCACCTAGAAGTTTATTAGTTGCTGCTTTTTCAGGATTAGCTTTTGCTTCGTTTATATCCTTATATTTTTTATTTTTTGCTTCAGCATCAGTTTTTCTAGATTCTATACTCGTAATTCTTTTCTTTAGTCTCTCTTTTTTAACTTCAGAGGAATATGGTGATACTTTTTTATCTTGCAATTTATTTTTTCTCCTTGCTAGTCTTTCAGCTTTTTTACCTGCTTGTTTTTCTGCTAATTTATCAGTATCAATATTAGAAATACCAGCAGCTAGATTTGTTCCAAGTCCAGATATTGCATCCGCCATACCTCCATCTCCTTCTACCGGTTTAACGAAAGAATCTTGATATGCTCCACCTTCTGATTGAGGCACCTCACTTCTCTGTAAACGAAAAGGAGATTGAGTATTTCTTTTAAATATATTTAAAGACATAACTTTATTTTTTAGAAACTGCTCTCTGTGTTATTGGACCAGAGTAACATTTTGGTTTATCATTGTTTAATATAATACCATCTTTACCAGCGCTAAATCCTTTTCCTTTAGGAAAACCTTCAGTATTAAAAGGTCCGTTCCATAGAGCGTTAGCTCCTACTCCAGATCTTTTAGCTTCTTTATCGTACACTGTTACTTTGTGTTCTTTCGGGTTTGAGTACATGTTAATTTTATTTTTTAAATTAATATCCTGGATATGCGTTATTTTGAGCAGCAATATCTTCACCATAACTAGTACCAATATTTGGATCCATATAAGGATCTGCCGAATTATAACTCATTTGTTTAAATGGACTTTTTCCACTTTTCATGTTCTTAGAGTTATTGCGTTTAATATTATTCATACCTTGATACTTTTTCTTTTGCATCAAAGGAGTAGCTGCAGTTGTATTTCCTCCATATAAGTTTCCAATAGTATTTGGATTACCCATAGCGTTTGGATTCATTTCTGTTTCTTGCATTTGGTTTGGATCCATCATTTGTTTCAAAGGACTATTATAACCACTAGTTTTAATAAATCTCTGTTTAAATGGACTTTGGTTTCTTTGAGTTATAGGACTAACAGTTGGTACTGCTCTTGCATCTGTTGGCATTGCAACTGCTGCTGGATCAACCGTTGGAGCTACTGGAGCTGCTGCTACTGGAGCCGCCGCAACTGGAGCTGCTACTGGAGCTTCTACTGGAGTCGCTGCTACTGGAGCTGCTGCTGCTACTGATGGCACTGGAGCACCGTTAGCACCCATGATAATTCCACCAGGTCCCATTTGACCTTGTGCTGCACCTGTTGATGCAAGTGCCGCAGCTGACATTGCAGCACGTCTTTGCATTTTTCTATCAAGAAAACTTGATCTTATTTTTCTACCAAGTCCTCCTAGCATTCTACGACCTTGTGTTCCTCCAAGTGCCGCGTTAGCCATTCCACCTAGTGGTCCACCTATTAAACTACCAATTCCAGCTCTACGTATCGCTTTACCAATTCCTGCTCTACCAATACCTCTCGCTGCACCGCTTGCTGCTCTACCTAATTTTCTAAAAAATCCCATTTTTTATTTTTTTTTGTTATTAATATTATTTTTATTGTTTTTTGGAGGCGAGTTAAATAGAGAGTTTATAGCTTTCATATCAACCGCTTTGGGGTTTATTTTTCCTTGTACAATTTGACGAGGAGATAACTGTCTAATGGGACTAGAATTACTACGACGTTGAGTTAACGGAGTAATTGGTTCTGTCATTACTGGAGCAGATACTAATGGTAATGTTGTTGCTGGTACCGTTGGTACTGTTATTGCTCCTGTTTCTCTAGCCATTGAAGCCGCACCAAATCCTTGCGCCGCTGCATTACCAGCCGCATTTGCCGCTGCTATTCTAGCTGCTTCTGCGTCTGCTGCTGCCGCTGCTGCAATATCTTTTTGACCTTGTTCTTGTGTTACTTTTAATTGAGTTGCCTCAGCCGCTGCCGCTGCTGCAGCTTCATCGTTTCTTCTCTTAACACCTTCTTCTCCTCCAGCTCTATAAAAATCTCTAGCTTTTTTACTTACTACTTTAGCAACGCCTTTCTTAACATCTTTACCAGCACTCTTTATGTTTGTTTTAACAAACTTACCAACACTTTTAGTGGCTTTTTTTATACCTTTACCTATTTTTTTAAAAAATCCCATATCTTTATCTTTTTTTATTATTTTTTGGAAGAGAGTTGAAAAGAGAATTTATAGCTTTTATATCAACTGCTCTAGGATTTATTCTTCCTTGTGTGATCTGATTATTATTCATACGACGTTGAGTTAACGGAGTAGTTGGCGCTATACCTAGATCAGGCGTAGGTGATACAGGTGCTGCAGGTACTATAGGCGCTGGTCCTGGCGCTACTGGTGATGGTACTGGTACTGGATCAACAGCACTACCAGATTCTCTAATATCTGAAGCCTGACCAAAACTAACCGCTCTTTTATTTCCAGCTCCATTAGCATACGCTAAAGCATCTGCATCTGCTTTTGCTTTAGCTGCCGCTTGAGTTTGTGTTGCTGCATCTGCATCTGCTTTTGCTTTTAATGCTACATCTGCATCTGCTTTTGTCTTTGCTGCCTGTGCATCTGAATCGGCTTTTACTTCAGCCGCCGCGTCTATTGCTGCCGTATCTACTAATGGTTCAGGTGCTGGAGTAGGTTCAGGTACTGGGGTAGGAGTTGGTTCTGGTTGTGGTTCAGGTTTACTAATAGCTTGTTTAA
>Ga0181348_1001083_pt1 | contig 11946 bp, 5 predicted proteins | sample Su13VDMM110DN_FD_130092 | JGI IMG/M metagenome (GOLD analysis project Ga0181348, IMG submission 130092) | Freshwater viral communities from Lake Michigan, USA - Su13.VD.MM110.D.N | ecosystem: Environmental > Aquatic > Freshwater > Lake | place: USA: Michigan | collected 2013-07-16
CAACTTCAAGCGGTATCTTGAAGCGCAGTTTACGGTGTCGTATATAGCCAAGAAAGACATGATGTCCAAGACCAGCGCACCACCTATGCGTGTGACTGCCATGAAGATCAGCCGCGCTGTGACCGAAGTCGATGAAACGCTTATCCATCAAATACCCTTGGCAAAAGACTGAGCCGGGGCAGGGGTTCTTTATACCCTGCCTCGACACCAACGCCACCCGAACCGAAGGTTTAAATCAGGCGCTCAAGCACCGAATATTTAACGCCAAAGCCACCCCGTGTATACGAGGGGGGCTTATCGGGGTGTGGTTCTTTCGCTAGCTTCAAGGAAGCGTCGAGCGTAGGTCATTTTGGCTTTGTCCAGTTGCTCTAAACGCTTGTCTTTTTCTTCCTGAGACATCGTTGGGTGTGCAATGACGCGGCGCTCTTGTGTGGCAAACTCGCCCAGTTGCTTTTGTACAAAGCCAGAGGTGGATGCCATACCGAGTTTTGTAGCGTACTCTTGGGCAAACGAGTTTGCTTCAGCGCGGCGACCTTCGCCCACCAACCTGTTGTATGTGCCCTTGATCTGCTGAATCTCTTGCATCTCAGCATAAGCCGCATCCAGAGTGCCTCGGCCTTCAACGGGTTGGAAGAGACCACCAATGAACGGAATCTTGCTGGCTTTTGTAGATGGTTTGGCAATGGCAGCTTCGGCTTCCGTATTTAGTAACGGGTTGGCAAGCTGCACAACAGCAATACCGAGAGGCCCTGTGTACCCACGCATCAGGTAGTCCAGCGTAATTGGGCTAACCCCCACCTTACCGGTGACTTGACCAAGCAGCTTAGATACTTCTGTGGTGGACTCGCGGTAACGCTCAGTAGCCATCATGGTCTTCTTCTCGCGCTCAGACTCGATGTCGCCACTGTAGAAAGACTTGCCCAACACCGCTTCAGTCAGCGGCTTAACTGCTTGTGGCAGAGCAAACGGGTTAGACAGCGCAAGCAGCCTTGCCATACCTTCCATAGATTTGCTGGCCTTCTCGTCGCTGAACGCCATGTTGTACACAGCTTCGGGCAACGCCTTGAACAAGTAACCTAATTCAAACGGGATAGGCACACGCACAGGCTCATCAATGCCGGGGACATACACAAACCAGTTTGCTAACCGTTCTTCAGGCTTGGCGCGTTTGTACGCTTCGTCGTCTTCCATCATAATGGCGTAGGCCACAGTTCCGGCGGCTAAAAGAACGCCGCGTGCCACCAGTTTTTGACGAATCTTTAGCTGCTCACTAAACGGCATGTTGCCCTTGAACGCACGATACAGAACATCCAGACCTTGAATCTGTGCGTTGAAGAACGGGATCAAAACGGACAACATCTGCATACTGGGAGATACACCACGGCGGCTAAAGTTCATTGACTCCAACGTGCGCAACAATGCTTGCTGCTTGGTCATACCTTTGGCCAAAGAGTCTTTGTAAACCACAGCGCGGGTAGCAGCATCTCCTTGCAACGCCAGCGCATCCAGCCTACTCATTGCCTTATCCCATCCCGACTTGCCTGCGGACACATCTTTCAAGAACCTAGCCATGTCACGCTGGTCGCCGGTAAATATGTTGCTGCTGATAGCGCCAGCGGCCATAAGTTCTTTTTCAACTTCGCTGCGACCTGACACCATCTTGGCCAATTCTTTGAAAGAACTGAGCACTGGGAAAGCGTCTGTGCCAGTAGTCAACCATGCGTTAAGCGGATCACGAACAACTTGACGCAAAGCGTATGTTGGGTTGCGCGTTACAAAAGTGCGCAAAATATCTGCGGGTACGCCCATCAACTGCACAATGGCGGGGATGGTTGTCTTAATACCTTCCATGCCCTTGACCACCAAGTCAGCAGGGATGCCGTACATATCGGAGTCAATTAAAGCGTAGTAGTCTTTGCCTTTGTTTTTAAAACGCACAACATCCGTGCTGGCTGGCCCTTTACCTTCTGCTACGCGGCTGGCCATCCCGATCTTACGCAAAGCGTAAGCGGTTTCTTTCACGCTTTGATTGCGCAGACCCATGTTGGTCAACATAAAAGTGTTTTGCACCGCGCTGGTAAAGATAGGCATGATGTGCTTATTACCACCAACAAGCGCCTGCAACTGGGGTTCGTCCTTAATGTTGCCGATACGGAAGGGGCGCTCTTTGTCTATCATCAACTGCACATCCCCACTACCAGCAATACGGTAAAACGGCACGTAACTAAGCGCTTTGAGTTCAGCGGCTTTCTCTCTTGAGATTGCGCCAGTCTCAACAAGGAAGTCCAATAAGCCTGCGTTGTACTCGCGGTAAAGTTTGGATGCGGCTTCGACTGCTTTTTTCTGTTCGGGGTTTGCAGCAAGCTGCGCCATCACCGCGTTGTATTCGGCCTTGGCTTCGGCAGCGTTTTCAAAGTTAAGTTTTTCCCATCCAACTTGGTTGGCACGAGCACCTGCTTCATAGATAGTAAGTACGTCTTCAGCCTTGGTGTCGTTTTCAAACTTACCTTTGCTCAACGCTTCCGCAGCGTCCAATAGGCTTACACCTTTTTTGCTTTCATACGTGTAAGCAGTGCCTTCAGGCGTAACAGTCTTAACAAGCGACACGCGACCGTTGGTCATAAACTGACCGGCATACATACTGCGCTGCTCACCAAAACGAAGAAGGTACTCGGCGTTCATTGCTTCTTGGGATGTAATCTGACCAGCAGTCTTACCCTTCTTCAACGCTTCAGACAACGCCGCAAACCTGTCAACAAATTGTACGCGCCCAGCCAAGCCCATGACGTTACCAAGGAACGTATCTACTACACCTTTTTCACGAGCAAAGATGGCACTGCCGGATTCTTTCTTGGTTCTAAATGCAGTCTGACCATCGGCGGCACGGTAGGGGCCGATCTGCTTACTGGCAAAAGCTTTGCGAGATTCACGTAAGGCGTAATACACATCGGACGTGGACATAGCTGTCATCTTGGTAAAGCCCAAACGCTTCAAACCAGCGCGAACCATACCAATCAATTCTTTTAACCAACGTCCTGCTTTCTCACGGAAAGCCTCAGTAACACGAGCTTCTTCAGTGTGCGCAATGATCTCGCGCAATACCTGCAACTTCTGAGTAGCCTCACTACGACCAAGCGCTGCGTTGGATGCCGCTACTTGCTGAACTTCTGCCAACAACTTATCGCCGCCAATTTCTTCAGCCAGTTTTCGCAAGTCAGTCTTGTTCGCGTACTCGCGTAATTTGTCAATACCGATGATGGTGTCGATGCCGTAATGACCAACCAACTCGTGGGCAACAGTAGCTTCCAAGTCTTTCAAGTCTGCATGTTGATCGCCTACCACCAGCACAGTACCGTCACTGAAAACCGCGCCTTGAACCATCGCCTCGTTGGGGTCGATGTTGTCTGCCGCTATTTGCTTGAGTAAGCTGACAGGAATCTTGCCGGGGTCAGCCGCATATACAAACTTGACGTTCTCAGGTAGGTTGGCTTGTACCTTGTCTATAAAGGCTTGGGCTTCTGCGGCATCTACAGACCCGCCTTCAACTTCGCGCTTACGGTATGCGGTGCCGGAATCTTCATCAAACTTGCGTGCGGCTTCAAGGTCTTTTTTAATTTGGCGTAAGTTTTCTTGTCTGCCGCGTTCATTTTCTTGCCGTATTGCCGCAGCTAGTTGGTCTTTGGTAAATCTTTGTGCCGCGCCTTCTTGTTTGCCTTCTGTGGCTTCACGGCTTTCAGGCGAACCAGTACGCTCTTCTCTGGGAGCGCGGTTAACCTTGCGGGTTTCTTGAACACCACGCTTGCTCTTAATTTCCTGAACACCTTGGCCAAGAGTTTCTTGGAAGTACGCAATCTGTTCTTTCAGCGTGGCTTTGTACTCAGGTGTTTCTTTGCCGTACTGGATGGCTTTGTCTTGGTTGGTTTTAAAAGACTCATTTATGTACTCAGTTACCTTAGAGTCACCTTTACCGTATTTTTCAGTCAACGCTTTGATGCGGCGTTGAGTTTCTTTGACAAGCTGGATATAGCGCGAGTCTTCGCGACCAAGTTCTGCGGCCAAACTACGCATCTTCTCAGACGTTTCAGCTTCTTTGCGGACATCACCCTTGTTAATACGAGCGGCAGTAGTAGCTTGTTTTGATTTGCCACGAACAGACAGAGCGCGGAGATCTTCTACGGTACGCTTCTCACCTTCAACTACGCTGGCAGGCTTGGCTTCCTCAACCTTAACTTTGTGCAGGCTTTGGTACAGCTTTTCAATGCGTTCACGAACGGGGTCAATCTGTGCCAGTACTTTGTTGTACTTGGCAAGTACAGCGTTTATCTTGCGCTGCAAGTTTGCTTTTTCCAAACCTTGCATGGGGCGCTCAGTGGTTGCTTCGCCCTTACCCAGCTTGGCTTGCAAAGCCGAAGCCTTATCTTTGAGTGTGGGCGTAGCAATGCCCCGCTCCATTTGGGCGGTAAGTTGCGCGTGCTCATCGGCCAAGTCATTTATCTCTTGCAGTAAAGACTTCTTGGCGTTGCGTTGGGGCAGTTCTACTTTGCGTTTCTCAGTCTCAATATCCGACATAACGCTGTCGTACTCTTCGGGCGTTACGTCACGGGATACTTTTTTACCCGACAAATCAAGGCGCTCGTCCAGTGATTTAATTAAAGCATCCCGTTTGGTTTTCTCTGCGTCCAGTTGGCCAAGCTTAATTTTTTCTTTCTCAGCTTGAAGGCGGTCAATAGTGCGCTGGTCACCATTACGCAGGGCGGTACGAATAACGTTCTCTTCACCAAACAGATCAAGAGACTTGGTGTCAATGCGCTCTGGCTTAACGTTTTGTAAGTCAGCTAGTTGTTTTTTAAGGTCGGTGACTTTGACTACCGTAGATAAATACAAGGACTGGTCGCGGCTATTTGCCGGCATTTTTTGCATGGGTGCCAGACTTGCTTCTGCTTCGCGCAGTTGTTCGCCAAGCTCGTATGCTTTTGCGCTTGCTTCAGTTGCCTTTTCTGCTCTGGAAGGTTCTGCCTTTACAACTTCTGTTGACACTGGCGCTGCCGAGACCGGTGCGGATACTGCCTCTTCAGGCTTCTCAGCCATGCCGGGGATGCTTGGCGGCGTTACATCCTCAACCTGCGCCGCAGGAGTAGGTGCCTCTTCTTCTGTAAACAAGGAGCGGGTCTCACCACGCTGGGTCAGATTGGCTTGCTTATCAGTCAGTGCCTTGCGGCGCATCTCAAAATCAGCGGCAACTTTCTCGCGTTCTGCGTTGAGTTCTTTGAGCTTGGCCAACGCCTTGTCAGCAGTCTCGTAGTCACGGTTGTTGGGGTCAGTGGCTTTAGTAAAAGCTGCCTTCTGCAACTCGATCTGCTTGTCAATAGCGCCAAGTTTTACTTTTGCGTTAGCTTCAAACTCGGCAGGCTTAACTGTTGTGCCGCCTAAAGCCTCAATCTGGCTATTTAAGTTCGTTAGAGCTTGTTGAAATATTTGTTGTTGTGGTCGCAGTTTCTCGTAGGCTTCAGGACTTTCAGCCATTTGTGCGGCAATCTGGTCTTCTTGCAACTTAAGCCCGTCGTATTGATCCATCAACGTATTGACGTTGGCTACGGGGGGTGCAGACGGTGTGCCTTCTAAGGTAGGCTGCGCCTCGGGAGCGGCGGGGGGAGCTTGCTGCGCCTTTAAAGCTTCAATGGCATCTTTGCGCTTCTCATATTCACTACGCACAGCAAAGAAATTATTGTTCTCATTGAACGCTGAGACGGCTTGCTTGGCTTCTTTGTATGCCTGCTTCTCTTCGTCAGTGGAGTTCTTCTTGGGTTTCTTTGGTATGGCGGCTTCAAGGGCTTGTTTTTGCTGAATCAATCCTAAATACTGGGCATCTAGCGCCATCAACGCTTCAGGCTGGTTCTTGGCGGCTTCGGCTTCGTTGGCTATGCGCTGGTTTTCGGCGGTTCGGGCGGCTTCACGTTGGTTGGCTTCTTGCCCACGTTCAAAATAACGGCCAGCAGGAGAGATAGCGCCACCAAGGACAGCGCCACCAATAAAACTGTCAAAGTATTCATTTCGAGCTTTCTCGTCCGTGATAGACAACCCTGCCTGTAGGCGCTCAAGTACCTGTTGGCCTGCCTCAGTCAAGCCCTCAACACCAGCGCCTTTGCCTGTGGCAAGCGCGTAGTCCCCTGCAACCTTGCTAAGATTTTGTTTAGTCGCTTGCTCCAGTACTTCCTTGGGCACTGCCTTACCAGCGGAGGCAAAGATTCGGCTAATACCGGGGAGCAGTTTGAAAGCTAGTATGTCCAACGCGGCTTGCGGTACGGCGGCTGCGGCAGCACTACCTAGTTCAGTTTCCCCAAGTTTCTTACCCTCGTCCATCTGACGCGACAAGTTTGAACCCGTAAACTGCGCGGCAGATGTCAATCCCGCCGCTATAGGAGCAACAATCGCTGCTTGAGGCGCAGCCAAAGCGCCAATACCCACCGCAAGGGGTGCTGCCATGTATGGCAAAGAGCCGCCCAGCAGTTCAAGACCTTTTGTAAGAGGCGCTTCGCCAAAAGTTTCTGTTGGCTTAAATGTTTTTTGTCTATAGGCTTCTTGTTCTTGGATGTACTTTTCAGCCGCAGCCTCGTCCATCAAACCTGTGCGGCCTGCAAGGGCGGCAACATCGCCTTTTAAAGATGCAAGGCCTGCTTTAGCCGCAGCCGTAAAACCGCTTTGTGGGGCAGGGCCAACTTCTTTTTTAACTGTTCGGCCAAAAGCTTCGGGATGTAATTTTGCCGCTTCAGCAAGCGCATCTCTAGGGTCTTCTCCTTCTTTTAAAGGGAAGAATCCGCCATCGGGAAGCTGTACGTATTGAGGCATATGTTACTCATCGAATTGTGTTACGGCAGCGACCCGTGCTTTTGCGCTGGGAGAGATTATGACTTATTACGGCCTTCCGTACACGGGCGCTTTAGCACCGGGATCAGTCACAACTTTTGGATACATCAGGGTTTGGTACTCTTTGGCGGATCTGAGCAATTCATCCATAGTAAGAGGCGGCAACATTGCAGTCTCGCGCTTGGCATTTGTCTCTGTGAGCAGTTTGACCGCTGCCATACCCGTTTTATCGGATGTGACTTCCTGCATCTTTTTCAAACCTGATTCCAAACGTGCAGCATCTGTCGTACCTGTGCCCAACATCATGGCGGTGCGTGCTTCGGCTGGCGGCATTTTGGCTTGTAGTGCAGCAATACCTAGTTGCGTAGCGTTGCTTCTGGCAGAATTAGCACTTGCATTTGCCATCTGTGCGTAAGCGGTATCAATACCAGCAGCCGTTTGTTGGTTTTGCGCCGCTGCTTTGTTTTTCTCGCCAACATTAAATGTCTGTATTTGGGCGTATGTAGTTACTGACGCAATAGCCTGTTGTTTGTTCATGTTGAACGCGTCGCGCATACCAGCCAACTTTAAGACAGCGCCTTGATGTAGGGTGTCGTCAATATCTTTTTGTGCAGCGCGTGATTCACGCGCATTCATGTTGGCTTCGTTGCGACGAAATTCTTCAATTTTCATCTTAGCGTCGTCAAGCTTATCCCGCGAAGCCTCAATCTGCGCCATGCCTTCTGCGTATTTCTTAGTGCCTACTTGCGCACCTTTACCAATGTTTACAAGCGCGTGAGGGCTTTCGCCCGACATCATAGACAGTCCGGCTTCCAATAAAGCCATGCCTGTGTTGCGTTCTTCCATTGTGTTAATTCGACCTTCTTTTTCGGTCAGTTTTTTAAGCGTGCCTTCAAACGCCAGCCCTTGTTCTTTAAATTGCTTTTCAAGATCTGTTTTGTAGTTTTGTTTTGCTGCAACCGCTGTTTTGGTTAGGTTCTCTGTTTGCCCACCAAAAGGATCTTTTGCAGGATCTTTACCCATTGCCTTTGTTACCGCATCTGCAAAAAACTCAGGGGTCATGCCTGCAAATTCCGCAGGTGTGTATGAGTACTTTTTTGCGTCCAGTTTGTTTATAGGCCCCGTACTTCCAGCCGTTTGAACAGAACCAAGCAACTTATTGATGCCTGTCGTGTATGCATCTTCGTAATTTCCAGCAGGCTCTGCGGCTGGCGCTGCTGCGGCTGGCAAAGTTCCAGCGCCGGGGGTGTTAACTGCGGTAGCTGCGGGATCGACCGCATCGTTGCGTTTAGCAACATCAGAAGCAAACAACTGCTCCTCACTACGACGGGGTTTGTTTCTTTCGAGAAGCGCCTTGTTTTGTTCTGTGGCAGCTTGATTTTGTCTTGCTATAGCCGCTTGTTTTTGGCCGTAGGGAGTGCGAAATACGTCTGCTACATCACTTAGAGATGGAATAAGCTTTGCGTTAGCTAAGTTGCGTTGCTCTTGTGTCACCGGCGTAGGTTCCGCGCCGGGCAAATACTTTCTTTCTCCTGTTTCGGGGTCTATGTACATGTTGCCTATAACAATCGCGCCGGGTACAGGGGCCATATTTGATGTGCCAATAAATGACCCTGTAGGGCCAGCATATCCCGGAACATCACCACCCTCATCAAATGCAACAATACCGCCGCTTGCCATGTTCTGCATATTGGGTGCGGGGAGTGTGGCAATACCTTGATCTTCAGGCATAGCCTGCGCCATCTGTTGTGGGGGAGCCGCCATCTGGTCAATCTTTTGGTCAACCACTTTAGGCTGCGGCATCATCCCCGCTTGGCCGTCTTGCCCCATCTTCATTTGTTTCTTCTGGTTGGCAATAGACAGCGCCAGCGTCACGATGTAAGGGTCGTTCTTGTGTAGCGTGGCGTACTGCTGCAACTGCGGCAACTCCATGCGCGACATGGTATCGGTGAGGGTCTTTACATTAAGCATGACTGTTCCTTACTGCATTTTCATCAGGGCTAACTCAGCAAGACCGGCTGGGCGTTTCTTTGCTTTTACCGTACCGCCCTTGGCTTTTGCTGCTGTCGAGCCGCCCAACTGGGACAGTCCGTATGCTGCGGTTCCCAAACCGGCAAGTTGAGAAGCCATGCTTGGCGCAGCTTGATATATCTGTGTGGTGGCTGACTGCATGGGCAAACCACGAGTCAACGCGTTCATGTTTGCCAACTGCAACATTGGGTACTGCTGTCCCGTAGCAAAGTCTTGAATCTGTTGATTGATCTTGGATTGTTCCAACGCTTGTTGTTGTGAGCCGTATTGGTTTTGCAACTGGTTAATACCCATTTGCTGGTCGTACACATTTTGACCAAGCTGTCCTAGTTGTCCTGCCGCTTGTAGACCTGTCTGAAGTCCTTGCATACCGAGGTTAGCGCCGAATTGTTGCTGGCCAATGTTGGCCTGTTGTGCTTGCATCCGTGCGGCTTGGTCGGCATTGAACTGTTGTTGAGCTTGACCATAAGCGGTATTTAAACCCTGCGCTTGGATAGCGCCTTGTTGATCGGCCAGTGCGCGATTAGCTTCGGCATCGGTAATAAATTGTCGAGCGCCACCAAAAGCCCCTGCTTGAGTAGCTTGTGCATTACGCCCTGTACGGGCAATATCGGCTTGGCGTTGGGCAGCTTGTTGCTGAATATTCACTACACTTTGCATGTAGGGGTTCATGTACTGGTCGGCTTGCTGTTGACCAAACTGCTGAGAGTACGCGCCCATTGGGTTGTACTGAGTACCTAAAGCACCCATACCAGCAGCAGCCGTCATCCCAGTAGCCATACCCGTTTCAGGCGTGACTTGCATATTTGCGGCATTTTGCTGCGCCGTTACCTGCATGGGTTTAAACCCAGCAAAATAATCGCTTGGGTTGTTACTAAACGGTTTGTAAGGCGTTATTCTTTCTTTGCCGGTAGCAGGGTCTACACTAAAAATCTCTTCCTGCGCAGACCCCAACATTTTTTCAACATACGGCTGTGCATACTCAGGGATGTTTGAAGTCTGTGAGTACGTAGTGTTAGGCCCACCACCACTGCCGCCACCGCCCATGTACATGATGAACTGGTCGCCAGTTAACCAACCAAGTAAGCTTTTAACAATATTCATATCTTCATCCTCATTACGTGATGGGTTTGTTCCATGCCCATCTTTTCATACATGGGAACAAGTTCTTTGCGGCACCAACACTGAGCTACCGTAGCCCCGTTAGCCTTCATCCAAGCAACCAACTCTTCTAATACGTAAGGCTTGACTACGCTTTTACCGCCCAATAAAGTCCCATGCCCCACACGATAGCGTGGGTAGTCAATAAACTCAACCGCCGCCGCGCCAGTGATGCCTTCATCCGGTTCGTCCCACACAAGCAAAAACATCTTTCCCGTACGCATTGCGTACTCCACCTGCTCAATGGTTATAAAGTCGGGTTCAGTGTCAATACTCTTTTGCAAGAGAGGCGCAGCCTTATCCCACACTGAGGGTAGTTGATGAGGGAGTATGTGGTACAGCGGCATGGTTAGGCTAAGTACTTGTCGGGGTTGATCTGCTTGCCTTGCTTCTTGTTGCCAGTACGAGCCTTGCGTACGCGATCCATCATCTTGTACAACTGTTTAGCGCCTGCTTCAGACGAGCCGTTACCAAGGTGAGAAACCACATCAGCAGGAATCACAAACTCTTCATTAGCTAATCGTGCTGGTTGCTTGTTGGCAATTGTCGCAGGAATGTCGTCAGACATACCGTCTCCCGGGCCTTTGAGCATACGCCCACCATCAGAGTACCCGCCTAAATCCGCCAAGCCGCCAACTGCGTACTGAGGTTGATACGGGGTGGGTTGGACGGGTGTATATCCTGTGTATAAGCCGGGTTTGAAAGTTGACTTGTACTTTTTTTCTTCGTAGGGATCAGGCTTGTTTAAATAGTTATAAAGCGTATTTGCGCCCAATGCTGTAGACAACTTATTGTTCTTTGCATAGTCCAAGCCTTGATTAAACAAGCCTTGAAGTCCTCCGGGTTCTTGTGGTGCTGCTGGTGTCACAGCAGTTGCATCTACGCCGGTGCTCGTAAGATCGTAGAGAGGCCTTTGGTAGCCCATTGAATTGACAGCCCCAGAATTGACGTTGTAGAAAGGATCTCCTGATGGCGTGAGTGAACTTTCTAAACTTGTTCTAGGAATTACACCTTGAGTTGTAGATGGGGTTATGTTAAATAGCGGGTCAGGCCTAGAAAAAGTGCCTGCTGGTGGTTGGAGCGAGATGTCTGGCCCTTTGAATTGGTACAGTGAGTTAGCCGGTGGCGCAGGCGAAGCAGCCGCAGGCGTGGGAACCGCCCCCGGAGTTGCTGAGGTAACGACTGGAGAGTTTTGAATAATGCTTCTAGCCGCGTCTTCAGTGCCACCAGCAACGCTGTTGTGTATAAAGTCGTACTGCGCTTGACTCATAGGTTGAGTTGGAGGGGGGCCAAAGTTAGATGGTGGAATAAACTCCGCACCGGAAGGCACAACATTTGGAACACTGGGAACAGTCGGTACAGCAGAAGGTAGGGGGTAGTTTGCGGCATTTACTACTTGAGGAAGAGTTTGGATTTCGGTAGTCGGAAGACCTGCGGTTACTTCCTGAGCTAAAGTTTCATATCCTAGATTAGAAATGCCACCTGTTCCTGCGCCACCAGCACCGGCACCTAGACTGTTAAGACCACCCAGTTGTGCGACTGATGCGGGAGCGCCACCACCTGCGCCTATAGCGTTAAGTACTGACTGATTTGTGGCGGCGTTAGTAGCTGTGGCTGCGGCAGTGTTTGTAGCAGCAGCAGCGGTAGCTTGTTGGGCTGCAAGAGCGGCGGCTTGTTCAGCGGCAAGTACTTGTGCAGCGGTTACTTGTGCAGCATGGGTAGCGGCAGCTTGGGCTGCGGCAATCTCTGCGGCGGTCATTGTGGTTGCGACGGCAGCTTCGGCGGCTACGGGTACTGCAAATTGGGGCATATTAAGCTCCTCGTTTCATTAAAACAACCCCGCCGTTACGAGCGAATTCTTTGAAGCCAAACATGGTTATTAACTTCTGA
>Ga0181348_1001085_pt1 | contig 11939 bp, 17 predicted proteins | sample Su13VDMM110DN_FD_130092 | JGI IMG/M metagenome (GOLD analysis project Ga0181348, IMG submission 130092) | Freshwater viral communities from Lake Michigan, USA - Su13.VD.MM110.D.N | ecosystem: Environmental > Aquatic > Freshwater > Lake | place: USA: Michigan | collected 2013-07-16
AATTTTACACACAAGCAGACGCACAACTTGCTGCATCTCTTCGTGCTCAGATTGGTGCCACCAATAAGCGTGTAACCACTCTTGAAGTTGCTGCTGTAACTGCCACACAACGTCGTCAGTTGGGAGTTGGTAACTATGGTGGTATTGCCTTCTCAGGTAATGCTGCTAACTATCCTGGTGTTACACCATTGGGTAATCGTGTATATGAGTCAGGTGTAACACTTCAAGGTCGTCTAAGGGCACTTGATTTGGGAAATCAATATGCTGTATCTGCTCGTCCTTATGTTACCTTTACTTCCACTCCTAACTATGTAAGTGGTGGTGTATTTGGTGGTGGTCTTGCTACCCTTGATATTCCTCTCTCAAGAAGGACTCTTGCTGATGGAACTAAAGTATCTGCTGCTAACCTCTATGTTGGTGCTGGTGGTCAGGTGGGTGGTAATCAGAGTGCTGGTGTCGGTGTAGTTGGTGCTGAAGTATCAGTAGCAAAAAACATCGTTCTATTTGCTGATGCTAAAATCCCATTTAGCAACACTGGTGTTGAAGTTGGTCTCAACAATACGCAAGGTTACAATGTAACTGGAACTGTTGGTTTAGGTATCAAATTCTAATCTTTATGCCTCTTTATGAGGCATTTATTGCAGAGTAGAACAGTAGTAGTTCGTCAGGTTCATACCCTGAAAGTCGTAGGTGCAATTCCTACCTCTGCCATTATAAATAAAAAAAAATAATTTTATAAATCATTATATTGTGATCATGGAAATTCGTTGTAAGCTATGTAATGTAGAGTTAAAAAGTCATCCAACTCAAACTAAGTGTTGTGGATGTAGTAATATGGTAACAATTGTTGGAGATAAAATTACAGCAGTTGACTTATCTAAGGTTGTAATGCTAAACTCAATAAGACCACAAAAATCATCCTCACACTTTAGTGGAGATGATTTGGTTTGGCAACAATCTAGGTCTAATCGTAAAATTAGGAAATTAGAATTTGAGGTGAAATGAATCGAGAATTGCCAAAACTTTCAATAATAGATATTGAATTACTAACAACAGCATTGGATGATTATATCTATTATGCAAAAAATGATGGTATAGATACAATAGAAGTTGAAAAATTACTTTTAAGACTAAATGGACAGTTACAAAATTATTAATGAAAGAACTTAAAAGATTTACAATAGAAGAGTTTCAAGAAGATTATGATGATCTAATCTGTAGAGTTGAAAATGGAGAATCATTTTTAATTACTAGTAAATATGGAACAGTAGCAATTGTCCCACATGAAGAGTATATAAAAATATATGAAGAAAGAGTATAGTATTCTACCAGGCTCCTTTAGCAATCTGGTGAATGCAGCGAACTCATAATTCGCTTTAGGTTGGTTCTATTCCAACAAGGAGCATTAAACAATTATAAACTTAACAATGAATAAATTAGTAATCTTTGATTTGGATGGTGTTTTAATTGATAGTAAAAATTATCATTATGAAGCACTAAATCTAGCACTTGGGGATAAGTATTCTATCAGTAGAGAAGAACATGTAGTAATCTATGATGGACTTCCAACTAAAGCAAAGTTAGATCTTCTTACTAAAAATAAAGGTCTTAGTTCTGGATTGCATGATGAAATATGGAAAAGCAAACAAGAAGTAACACTTAAAATATTTAATGAATGTGTGGTAAAAGATTATGAGTTGATGGGATACTTTCAACAATTAGTTACTGAGGGATATAAAATTGCAGTAGCATCAAACTCTATTAGAAATACTGTTAAAATACTTTTATTGAGATTAGGAGTATTGGAGTTTGTAGACATGTATGTGTCCAATGAAGATGTGGTAAGAAATAAACCATTTCCTGAAATGTATTGGAAATGTATGACGGCTCTTGGAGCTCTACCTGCAAACACTGTAATCATTGAAGATAGTCATATTGGAAGGCAAGGAGCTTTAGATAGTAAGGCTCACTTAGTTCCTGTAGAAAATCGTAAAGATTTAAATCAAGATAAGATTAATAGAATCAAAAAAATTCTAACTGAAACAAACCAAAAAGTTTCTTGGGAAAGTAAAACTATGAATGTTTTAATTCCTATGGCTGGTGCTGGGAGTAGATTTGTAAATCAAGGATATACATTTCCTAAACCTTTAATTGAAGTTAGAGGTAAACCTATGATTCAAGTTGTTGTAGAAAATTTAAACATCAAAGCAAATTACACTTTCATTGTTCAAAAAAATCACTATGAGAAGTATAATTTAAATTATTTACTTCCTTTGATTGCTCCTAATTGTAATATTGTTCAGGTAGATGGAATCACTGAAGGTGCTGCTTGCACTACTTTATTAGCTAAAGAATTTATTGATAATGATCAACCTTTAGTAATGGCAAATTCTGATCAGTTTGTAATTTGGGATTCTAATGAGACTTTATATGCATTTCAAAATGGAGAGTGTGATGGTGGAATTATTACTTTTCCTGCAACTCATCCTAAATGGTCTTATGCTAAGTTGGGTGAAGATGGATATGTTTCTGAAGTTGCTGAAAAGAAACCCATCTCAGAACATGCAACTGTTGGTATTTACTATTGGAAAAAGGGATCTGACTATGTGAAGTATGCAGAAAAAATGATTCAGAAAGATATTAGAGTCAACAATGAATTTTATGTTTGTCCAGTATTCAATGAAGCAATCTCTGATGGTAAAAAGATTAGGATTAAAGAAATTGAAAAGGATGGTATGTGGGGAATTGGAACTCCTGAAGATTTAAATTACTTTTTGGAGTATTACAAAGAATGAACTTAATTGCACATAGAGGAAATATTAATGGTCCTGATCCATCAAAAGAAAATCATCCTCACTATATTGAACAAGCAATTGGTCAAGGATTTGATGTTGAAGTTGATGTTAGATATAGTCCATTAGATGATAAACTTTATCTTGGGCATGATACTTGCCAATATCCAGTTACTTGGTTTTGGTTTGGTGCATATAAAAATAATCTTTGGATTCATTGTAAAAATATAGAAGCACTCTATGAGTTCTCATCTGGAACTAGTGGATTTAATTATTTTTGGCATCAAAATGATGATTATGTTATAACAAGTAGGAAATATATCTGGACATATCCAGGAAAGCCATATACTTCTAGATCTATTATTGTTATGCCTGAATTAAGTAAAACTACAGATAAATTTATTGAACTTAGAGCATATAATTGTTTTGGTATTTGTAGTGATTATGTTGGATATTTAAAATGAAATTTACATTTGGAATTATTACTTCTGGAACCTCAGATGAAACTATTAATATTGTTATTGATAGTATTGAAAAGCAAAATATACCAGAGTATCAAATTTTAGTTGTTGGTAATAGTCATGTATCTAGAGATAATACTTTTATTATTCCATTTGATGAAGAGATTAGATCAGGATGGATTACTAGAAAGAAAAATTTAATTACAATAAATTCCAGATATGAAAACATAGTTTATACTCATGACTATGTTGTATTTGAAGATGATTGGTATCAAGGATTTCTTCAGTTTGGAGAAGACTTTAAAATTTGTATGAATAAATTTGTGAATCCAGATTACTCAAGATTTAGAGATTGGGTCATTTGGCCACATAATGATAATTTTATGGATAGTATTGTTCTTCCTAACAGAGAGTGCTTACTTCCATATGATATGACTCATCTTTCAAAGTATCAGTATATTTCTGGAACTTATTGGGTTGCTAAAAAACAAGTTATGGAAGAGTGTCCTCTTGATGAATCTTTATGTTGGGGTCAAGGTGAAGATGTAGTATGGTCTAAAAAATCTAGAATTAAATATGGATTTTCTATGAATCAGTATTCCACAGTGAGATCTTTGAAGTTTAAAGATCCTGCATTTAATGTGTCTGGAGAAGAAACAATTCAAAAACTTAAGATGGTGCAATGAAAAAAGTTGCTGTTATAATGTTGGGGGGTGAAAATCAAAGTGAATTATTTTGGAAATCTTATTTTAACTGTGATGCTGGATATCCACATGATCTAATTATTGTTCATAGGGATTATCTTGGAGTTCCTACAAATTTAAAAAACCCTAATGGTAGGATGATAATTCATAATAAAATTGTGAATGGAAAAGACATACCACATAGAGCATTTGGTGCTTATAGACATTACTTCTATAAGTATCAGAATGATTATGAATACTTTGTTTTTATATCTGATGATGTTATTTTAAAAAGAGAGTATTGGTTGAGTAAAATTGTAAAGACTCTTGATTCTCATGAAAAAATTGGATTTGGTTCTAGTCAAATCTTTAATGGTCATAAGAGATATCCACATGAGAGTCATATCAGATCTCCCTTTTGGTTTGCTAAGGCAGAAGTCTTAAAACAGATTGAATGGGAGTTTATTGATGATCATGATGGTGAGATGAAGATTGGAGATCAATGTACTGCTGCTGGATATATTGGTGTTCAAGTTGGTAATAAGATTGATCTTGGATATGATGCAACAGAACCATATCATATTACTCAATTATTAGAGCAAAAGTATTATCCAGAACTACATCCTTTTGGAAAATATCATTGTGATAGTCAAGATATTTTTTATTATTATATGACTAGACTTTCCAAAGAAACAATTTTAGGAGAAGTTATAGTTTCTCCTTACCCTCATATTGGAGAACAAAATGTCTTTATAGATATTGAACCATTTCACAATTTAATTTATTATCCTTCATTAAGTATAGCAAAGGATCACTTTTTAGTTAAAGAATTACCCTACAATATAAATGTACTATGTCCTTTGAATTAATTATAAACTTATTAAGAAATAAAACTGGAATTGAGTTTGGTGGACCAACTGAACTTTTTTCTAATCCCCAGTATGGAATGAATCTATATCCACATGTACATTTAGATGGAGGTAATATAATTAAAAATAATTATTTCCAGACTAATTTAGAATCTAATTTTTTGTATGGTGAGAAACTTGGTATGCAATATGATGTTGATTGTACAAATGAAGAACAAATAACTAAGTTAACCAAGTATGATTTTGTTTTAAGCTCTCATGCTATAGAACATTTTTCTAATCCAATTCATACTTTAAAGTTGTGGGAGAAACATCTTTTAAATTCTGGTGGTTATATATTAACAATTATTCCAGACTATCAATATTGTTTTGATAGAAAAAGACCACTAACAACTATAGATCATTTGATTTCTGATTATGTTGGGGGTGTTGGAGAAGATGATACAACTCACATAGAAGAACAAAAACAACTTCATGATTGGAGCTATGGTGGACATCATCAATTCTATGAATTATGTGAAATCAATCATTTAACAAAAGTTGTACATCACCACACTTTCAATATAGAATTGGTAGAAGAACTTTTTGCTTATTGTGGATTTAAAAAAGTCCTATCATTCAAGCAAGATGAATTGAATATTGTAAATCTATCTAAAATTTTATGATTACTATTAACTATCTGTCACATCAAAGAAAAGATCTTCATAAGTATTGGAAAATAACATCACATTTTCTCAATAAAATTAAACCAGAAAACAAAGAGAAGATAAAAATTAATGTTTTGGCAACAAAGCCTTTTGACTACGAATCATACCTTGATGGATTTGATTTTAAGGTTATGGTATTTCCTGATGTGGAACTCAACTATATGCAAAAGATTAATGTAGCATTGGAGGAAACAAATAAGTATTCAGTTAAACTAGATGAAGATTGTTTCATTAGTAATCATGTGTGGGATTATATTATTGAAAATATAAATGTTTTAGATGATGATGATAATTTTATCCTTACTCCAATGTTGTCTAATGGTATTCCTCACACTGATAGATTTGTAGAATCTTTTGTTAAAGATCCTTGGACTAGGGGAGAAATATATAGAAATTACCTACACCAAGAAATGCCAATTGGATTGTGGGGTGTAGATTATAGTCCACTTAATGAATATACAATCAATTCTCAGACCTGGGATTCTAAGGCATTTTTTGAAGGAGTTTCTAACCTGAATACATACTTAAAGGGAATTCACCCTATTAGAATTTGTGCTAAAGCTCAGTTATTATTAAACAATTATATTGTAGAAAACTTTGATAGATTAATATCTAAGTATGAATACACTATTAAAGAATTTAAAGAACCTTATTATACAACTAGTTCTTTTATAATTAAGACTGAGAATTGGAGAAAATTGCTAGAGGTTGGTGCTTATGATTCATTTGATGAGATTCAACTAAATCTTTATAGGGAAAAATACAATAAAAAATTTCTATATATTGAAAATGGATTTGGTATTCACACAATTTACAATACCATATATGGTAATAAAAATATTTGGAATATAGGTATGGAAGATGGGTATAGTTATGAATTAGAATTTGTAAATAACATTCTTGGTAAATTAAAATGATTCATTGTATTGGTGATAGTCATTCTGCAGTATTCAGTGGTGTTGAGGAGATGCAACCTTGTTGGCCAGAACCTGCAGCAAACACTCTTAGTAATTTCAAAAGTTATAGAATAGGACCTGCAACAGCATATCAAATTATAAATAAGCAACCAATCATAGAGTCTTTAATTGATTCTATAGATCTTGATGTTAATGATAAATTAATGTTTTGTTTTGGTGAAGTTGATATCAGAGCACACTTAATAAAGCAATCTAAAATTCAAGATAAACCCGTAAATGATCTTGTAATAGAATGTGTTGATAGGTATATTAAAGCACTTTCTTATTATAAAAAATATAATACTGAAATTGTGATTTGGGGTCCTATTGCTTCTTGGTCTTCTGAGAAAGAATATACTGGAGGTCCTACATTTGGAACTAACCAAGAAAGAAATTGGACAACATTTGCATTTAATTTAGCTTTACAATTTGCATGTTTAAATGAAGGATTTAAATTTGTAACCATTTTTTATGATATGGTTACTGATAGTATGAAAACAATTCCAGATTTCCTAGATGATTGGGAAGGATCTCATATGCATCTATCACAAAGAGCAATGCCTAATATTTTAAAATCTTTTACTTTGAGAGGATTAATTTGAATGACTTATAATGGATATGTTAATAAAATTGAATATATTAAGAATGAATTTAAAAATTATTATGTAGATAATGGACCTGAAAATGGAATTCTTCAGGGATTTAAATATGAAGGTGCAGCAACTCATTGTAGAAATTGTCTTGCAACTTTAGTAGAAATGATAAATGCTAAAACTGTTCTTGAGATTGGGTCTTGGCATTATGAAAGTTCTAATGCCATGGCAGAATCAATGGATAGAATTCATGGTGAAGATGGCTATGGAATAATTGATTCGTTTGATATTAGGAAGGGTGGATATGATGGTCAAATTGCATATGTCCCCCATTCAAATAGAATTAATGCTAGGTATTGGTATCCACATCATTCTGATTATGATGATTGGAAATATAAAGTAGACCTTCCATTTAATGATTTTGTAGATTATACAAATGATGAAATTTCAGAAAAGAATATTCAAATTCTGAAAGAAGCATCTAAAGACTTTGGTAGTAGATATGATCTTATATTTGTAGATGGAGATCATTCCTATGAGGGGGTGAAAAGAGATTTTGAAGTTGCTACTGCAGTAGCTGATAAAGATACTTTAATAGTAATTGATAATGTTTGGGACGTAAGACTCAAAGACGTTAGGCAATTTTATGATGAGTTAGATTTAATTAAGTGGGATTTTGAAGAGTGGAATGATGAATATTATAGTGATAATATGGTTCAAGATACTGCTATCTGTATCTTATGAAAATTAAAGCTTATTTTATAACTTATAATAATAATTTAGAACTAAACAAAACTTTAAAAAGTTTTGAAAAAAGTGGGATTACAAATTATGATTACGAAATTTCAGTAATTAATAATTGTAAAGATTCTCCAGTCATATTAGATGATATTAATATTCCTATAAAAATAATTACAAATGAGACTAGACCAAGTTTTTCTACTGGGCACTTATCTAGAAATTGGAATGAGTGTTTGATTGATGGATTTCAAGATATTGATAATCCAAGCTCTGACATTGTAATCTTATCACAAAATGATGTTGATTATAATGAAAATATAATGGAAAACTTAATTGAATATCATAATAAGTTTAGTTTTATACAATCAGGTAATGGAGATTCTTTTCATAGTTATACAGTGGAATCTATAAAATCTGTTGGACTTTGGGATGAAAGATTCTGTAATATTGGTTGGCAAGATTGTGATTATTTTTTGAGACAATACTTATATAATAAGCAAAGTACAATTAATGATGTTGCTCATGGTAGAATTAATAATCCTATTGATTATAATTTTATAAATGTTGAAAAAATTTCAGGATTTTATAGAAATGATTCTCATCACATGAAATCTATACAATATCATAATATTAGTATGACAACTTTCATTAATAAGTGGGGGCTTGGAGTTCCTGGAATGAATTGGTCAAACCATCTTGACATTAATTCAGATCATGTGCTAAAATCACCTCAGTGGATAATGTATCCTTTCTTTGAAAATAAAATTATAAATTTAAAAAACAAAAATTATATCAACTATGAAAAACAAAATTAATTTAGCAGGGACTTCATTCACACATCTTAGTGGTGGAAATTTAGGTTATTCTGTTCATGGTAAACAATCCAAATATATTGAGTGGGTGTTTGATCTATCTTCAGATAAAACTGTATATGTAGACCAAAATATTAATCATGCATTTGAAGATGATTTTTCTGGAACAAAATATGGGTGGTTACTTGAATCAAAATATGTTACTCCAAAAATTGTAGATGATGTAAAGTCTTTTCCTGATAAGTATTTGGAAACCTTTGATATGATTTTTACACATAATCAAGAATTATTATCTATTGATTCTAAGTTTAAGTGGTGTCCTGCTCAAGGATATTGGATTAAAGATCCTAAAATTTATGAAAAATCTAAAATGATTTCTATGATTTCATCCAACAAATCATTTACTGAAGGTCAACAAAATAGATTAAGTTGGGTAGATAAAATCAAAGACCAAGTTGATCTTTATGGTAGGGGGATTAATCCTATTGATAATAAAGAAGAAGGATTGTGTGATTATATGTTCTCAGTTGTAATTGAAAATGGAATATATGAATCATATTATACTGAAAAGATACTTGATTGTTTTGCTACAGGAACTATTCCAGTTTACTTAGGATCTCCAGATATTGGAAAGTATTTTAATCTAGATGGTATAATACAGTTGACAGAAGAGTTTGATGTTTCTGAAGAAATTTATCATAAAAAAATGGATGCTATCTTAGATAATTTGGAAAGGGTTAAGCAAGTTGAAGTTTTGGAAGATTTTATTTACCTCAATTATTTGCAATGATTTCATTTAATCAATTAGGAAATTTGGGAAGATTGGGAAATCAGATGTTTCAATATGCATCATTACGAGGTATTGCTGCAAATAGAGAATTTGATTTTTGTATTCCTCCAGTTAATGTATTTGGAGTTAGTGATCCAAATGTAAAAAATTCAACAACTAATATACACACTGCATTTAATCTTGAGTCCTATAATCAAGGTATTCCAACCAATTCAATAGTTGAAGAATCTGGATTTAATTTTGATGTAGGGTTATTTAATAATTGTGCTGATGATGTAGATCTATTTGGATATTTTCAATCTGAAAAATATTTTAAAAATATAGAAAAAGAAATTAGAAAAGATTTTACTTTTTTACCTGAAGTTGTTGATGTTTGTGATGAATTTATTGAAGAATTAGTTAAAAGTAATGAAATAATTTCTATACATATTAGAAGAGGAGATTATTTAAATCTGCAATCATATCATCCAACTTCACCTATTGAATATTATGAAAAAGCTTTAGAAAAATTTCCAAATATTCCTGTAATTATTTTTTCTGATGATATTTCTTGGTGTTTAGATAAAACTTTATTTGATCCTGATAGATTTTTTATATCCCAAGGAAATCCAGCAGAATATGATATGTGTCTTATGTCTAAATGTACTCATCATATTATAGCAAACTCATCATTTTCTTGGTGGGGCTCTTGGTTATCTAAGAGTCAAAATGTAATTGCTCCTAAAGTTTGGTTTGGTCCATCGTTAAATGCTCATAATACTGAAGATCTTTATTGTAGTGGATGGGAAATTTTATGATAAGCTTATCTAATTATTTTGATAAAATATTTTGCATCAATTTAAATTCTAGGAAAGATAGGTGGGATGCAGTACAGAAACAATTTGATACTCATAATTTTAATGTAGATAGAATTCCAGCAATTGCTGGTTCCAAAATGAATCTTGAATTTCCTTCTGAAATTAAGGAAGGTGCTGTTGGATGTTCTTTATCTCAGTTGTTTGCTTTTATGTTGGCAAAACAATATGAAACAAACTCATTTTTATTATTTGAAGATGATGTTGAATTTGATTCTGATTTTATGCATAAATTTATTAGATACTATTCTGAAGTTCCTGAGGATTGGGACATTTTATATCTTGGTGGGCAGCACTTTCATGGAATGAATCTCAATCAAGTTTCTGAGCATATCTATAAATGTGAATATACTTTATCTGCACACTCAGTAGCATTTAAATCTAGAGTTTATGATAGGTTTATTGATAGTTTAATTGATATTACTAAACCATGTGATGTTCATTATGCACAATCTCACAAAGAACTTAATGCTTATGTTATGGTTCCACACCTGACTTGGCAAAGAAATGGTTATTCTGATATTGAAAAATTTAATGTAGACTATACATTTTTAAAAGATCATAGATATCCTCAGTGGGGCAAACCATGATAGATACTTCAACAGTTAAAAAAAAATTAAAAGGAATTGGCCCAATTCTTTGGATTAATCTTGATAGTGAAACATCTAGACAAGATCATATGAATAGCTTATTTGATTTATATGAAATTCCAAATACTAGAATTTCAGCAATAGATGCTAGGGGAAATAATGATGTAAGTGATCTTTTGGTTGGTAAGTTTCCAGAACTTATAACTCAAGGGGAACTTGGATGTACAATGTCTCATCTAAAGGCAATCAAATATTTTTATTATGAAACTGAATTAGATTATATTATTATTTGTGAGGATGATATTGTATTTGATACTGTTCCATATTGGCCTTTTACTTGGGGAGGATATATTTCTTCTGTTCCTTATGATTGGGATGTTCTTCAGTGTGCAATTACTAGCACTAAAAATTTAAGAGCAAACTTACATCCTAGATTGATTAATGATTTTTGTGCTGCATTTTATGTTATTACTAGGCACCATGCTCAAAAATTAATTAAACATCATACTAGAGATACTAAGTATAGGTTGGATCAAAAAATTAAACCTAGAGCAACTTCTGAAGAAATAATTTACAATTCAGGAATAACATATTCAATGCCACTATTTACTTATAGATATGATTTTGAATCTGGTATTCACCAAGATCATATTGAAGTTTTTCACAAACAAAATGTAGAAGGAGTTATGAATTTTTGGAAAAATAGACCACCAGAACTTGGAACTAAAGAACTTCTTGATTATGAATTCTATGGATTCTGGGAACCTCTAGTAGGTTGACATGCATCTTACATGATGCTACAATAAATAGGTTCTTGAGATTCCTAAAAAATCTCTATTAACATCTCACAGTAAAACACAAAAGGTAATTTTAGAGGAAGATATGACAGAACAAGAAACACAAACTTATGCAGAACGTGCAGAAGTAATGAATGGTAGATTTGCTATGCTTGGATTTGTAGCAGCAGTAGTCTCTTATTTGATTACTGGAAAACTCTTTTTTGGAGTATATTGAGATCCTAACCTAATTATTATATACAAAAAGACTCTGTTCTATATAAGAATGGAGTCTTTCCTCTTTTTATGCCAAAA
>Ga0181348_1001086_pt1 | contig 11936 bp, 12 predicted proteins | sample Su13VDMM110DN_FD_130092 | JGI IMG/M metagenome (GOLD analysis project Ga0181348, IMG submission 130092) | Freshwater viral communities from Lake Michigan, USA - Su13.VD.MM110.D.N | ecosystem: Environmental > Aquatic > Freshwater > Lake | place: USA: Michigan | collected 2013-07-16
ATTTATAAGCATTTCAGTATGAGCCATTGGACCCATCACGATATTTTGTTTCAACTGGTTCAATACAAGGAATGTACTTTTCTTATTAGCAATTGGCTGAATGAGTTTGGCAAGTCCTTTGGACATTATCCTTGGTTTTACTGCCATACTTGATTGAGGATTAAAGTCACCTTCAAGATCAGTCAAAGATGGCGTAAATGCGAAAGAATCTAGAATAAACAGAAATCTTTCCGACTCTGCCAGAAGTTGCTCGATGGTTTCAAGCACAAATTCAATACTAGTTGCTTGGGTATAAAGAATCTCTCTTATGTTGCAGCCTGCTTTTGCTAAAAAGGAAGGATCTAATGCTGATTCGGAATCAAAATAAACTACAGTAATTCCCATCTTTTGAGCGTTTGCCGCAATTTGAGCAGCAAAGTAGCTTTTACCCGAACTTTCAATTCCTGCAAGTTCTGAAATTCTTCCCACAGGGATACCTGCTTTTTTTCCTCTACAAACAATAGAATCCAAAACTTCTGATCCTGTTGGTATCCATTCTATTACTTCTGATGGATTATCTTCTAGCAAGTCAAAAGCTACTTGATTGCCTGCTTTTTTGTTTATCATATCTCTCAATTGGCCAATTGAGAGTCTTCCATTTGATGTAGTAGTGGTTTTTTTTGCTGCCAATTTAATGTCCTTTTAGTGTGGAAACAATCGGTTGACGATGCGATTTATTGATAATACTATTCTTCTTTTTTTGCCCGATTCGCAGGCTTAGATAATTTCTTTCGATTGTTGTTATAAAGCACCTATTGTGAATTATATAGTAATACGGCTAAGGAAGAAAGTCAAGAAGTAGATTTCTTAGACTCAAAAAATCTTTCTGGTTTAACAAATTTAGTTTGAGGGGGTTCTGCTTGAATTTGTTTTGGTTGTGCTTGCGGAGTTTGTCTATCTGATTCACAAGAAACTCCAATTAATTTGGCTTTACTAGCTAGTAAATCATATAATTCTGTGGGAGAAAGCTCATCAGCACTACCTAATTGTTCATTAAGCATTTTTGCTTGTAATTGTTCTGCTGTCATAAACCCAACTCTAACAAGTGCATTAGCTACCAACTCAGAACAATAATAAGAATATTCATTTTCTTCTTTAGCAATTGGTAAGTGTGCCAGTAACTTACCAATTAAGGGTGCTTGTCTCGCAATACCTTTTCTATCGTAGGCTTTTGATGGGTCAATATGCTGGGATAATTCTTTTAGCATATCTTCACAAGATTTTTTAAGCTTTTTTTCATCACCACCTAAATCTAAAATAAGATATTGATGTGGATTAATCAGCATATCTGGGATTGATGATTGAAAACTTACACCAGTATCGTCAGTTGTAGCATGAAAGATTGAACCATCACTAAATATAATTCCAACGTGGTTCGCAGCAGCCATGGCTCCTTTTATCTTACCTTTCATAAGATTTGTAATTGCATTTACTGCAATAATAGCTCGACCAAAAAAATTTTGATGTTTGTTACTAAAATTTGTAATATCAAAGAATACTTTCATACCAGTAGAGTCTGCATAATCCCACATACAACCTCTTTCTTGATAGTCTGCTATCTCTGGTTGCATCTTGCTAATAGATGGTGCTTCTTCTTTTAAATATTTACGCCAACTCTCATAAAGTTTTTGTTGTTTTTTATATGAGTTATGCATGTTGTTCCTTTTTTACCAAGCTTTGCAAGACCAGTAACCGGCAGTAGTCTTATCTTTCTTTTGATCACACTTATGTCTGGCTCTAAAAGATTTACGTCTTGCTGGAATATTCTTTTTAATTGTCATATTAGGATCTCCAAAATTAACTTTTACAACATTACCTTTTCCGTTCTTTACATAAACTTTTGATTTCTTAACATCACCTTTCATTGGTTTGTTAAGTGTAACGGTTCTACCTTGATATTTTGCTTCTTGAATAAGGGTTCTTTCGCTTTCAAGTAGTTCTTCTAAACATCCAGGGCAAACAAGTGTTCCATCTTCTAATATAGCATTATCGTATTCAGTTTCTTCTTCTTCAATGAAGTTCTTAAAGTTTTCAGTTAGTATTTGAAAATCTTTAAATGATGAAAATTTAGTCATATTATAATTAGTCCTTTTTCTTTTTTGCCCACGATATTGGAGAAGAAGATTTCTTTTTTCTTAATGGTCCTTTGCCAGCAGATTTACATTGTGCTTTTGTTGGTCTGCAAGCTGGGTATTTGCCACCTTCATCAGCATTATCTCTACCACAAGGACCACCAGTTCTACAATTTACCCAACCTTTTCCATCATTTCTCGCAAACCATCCATGAAGACCTTGTTCTTTTTCTTTTGAGAAGTTTGGTTTATAAGCTTTTTTCTTTGCTTCCTCAATCATATTTAATTCTTCAAGTAGTAAAGCATGGTCAATTTCTTCATCGGTGGCATTTTCGTTTATGCCTTTCCAAATCTTACCTTGACGGCACCTTACAAGAGCACCAGAAGCATAGGCAGAAGGCCACTTATTATATTTACGTTTAGCTATTCTTGTACAGCGATCATCTTTTTTCTTCTTTTCTTCTATCGTTGTATTTTCTATTAGAAACTTATTCCAATTTTCTAAAATGATATCGTATGTCATAAATATAAATAGTTATCAAGAAAGATAACGCCAAACAAACAATGGTCCTTCCTAGGCATTACACTTAGGAAGGACCAAGTTTATTTACTGAATGTTCTTTTTCTACTTAGCGGAATTGAAACTATCGAAGGCTTCATCGACAGAAGAAGCTTTATTTGTAGCTACTTTTTTGCTGGTAGTATTACTGCCCCTTGAAATCTCACGAGAATTAGACTCAGCACTTTCGTCAGATGACAATGCACCATCTAGAATCTTTTGTACTTCTTGGGTAGAAACCCGCTTGTAGATTGTAGAAAGGTCTGGTACGCTATCCAAGATCTGCTTACACTTCTCTGGACCACCATAAGTTGGATCGCAAAGTGGAGAGGCTTTGCGACGAGGAGTAATTTTAGTCTCTGGGAAAGCAACACCAGGGGGCTTACCATAATGAAGTACCAAGTCCAGTCCATCTTCTGGGTCCGTAATATCACCATATTCTGGATTTAGAACAAGCCCAATTAGAGTCTCATAGGCACGCTTGCCGTAAGCCCACACTTGAACCCCCTTTGACTCTTCTCCTCTTACAAGAACAGGAGACATAAATCGTTGGCGTGGAAACATATCCTTTGCCATCTTTAGCGATTCTTTATCATCCTTAGCTGTTCCTTCTCTCCAAAGCTGTGAAGCAAAATCACACGCCGGACAACCATCCGAGAAATTCTTCTTCGGACAAAGAAAATTCTGTCCTCCTACTCCGTAATGGAACCAAAGATCCTTGAATGGATCTCCATCTGCTGTTGGAACAATTCGAATAGTATGCTCACCATCTTCAATCTTCCATGTGTTCGTACCACCATTTGAGCTTCCCTTACCATTAAGAGAATCAAGTTTTGCTTTCATTTTTTGGATATCAAGAGCCATTTTGTTTTTTACCTTTTTGTTGTTGTTAAGTACAGAGTAGCAAATCTCCTACACTGCCAGTTTAAAGAATATAACCACCATCAAACAATGTGTCAAGAGAAACTTGTTCGATTTGTCCGATTACCGTGCTTTCGTTGAAAATACGAAACTCTCTAACTACAAGATCATATACCAAACGGCTACCGTCCGCAAGCTTTCTTTGCGTTCCAGTTCCCTTTAGCTTCTCAGCAATCATTGTTAGCGGAAGTTGATCAATATTATAAAATACAATTGTGCGAAGACTACCATCTTTTTTCGTGAAAGTTGCTCTATTTGCTAATTCCATTGTTTCCTATTTTTGTGTATAAGGTGACTTACAAATAACATAACAATAATTTTCTTTGTAATTTATTGGATAAACTCCAAACATAATATTTACATTTTCTTCGATTTTAGAATCAATTTGATCGTTAATTAATCCAAGTAAATCTCCATCGGTGTTTAGTTGATCTTTGTTGATGCAGTAATAATATCTTGATTCACGAATAAAGTCAAGAGAATAAAACAAGTTTTCTTCTCCATCTGCAAGATTCATAACGCCTATAGTATTAATACAATATGTATCAGGGGAATCTTGAATATTTGTCATTGCTGGTTCGCTGTTGTCTAAGACGTTTATCATGTGAATAGTGGAACCAATAACTTCATATAGTTTATCATAGAATGAAGTTATTGGAACTTTTCCCATGATCTTTGATATGGATTCTTGGTCAAGTATATACATTGAATCAAACTTTTTAGATCTTGCATATTCTTGCAGGACTCCACAAATAGTTCTATCTGTTAGCTTTTGAGATTCAGACAAAAATTTATAGTTTGGTTTTAGATAAAAGATTCTTATTGTGTTATCTTTATAGTTTTCAAGAATTCGAAGAGAAGCTGCCGAAATTGCTTCTTCTCCGCATAGAAATAAATCTATATTTGATTGAATATCAAAATTTGGATTAATTGGCGTAGAATCATAACTCTCTACATTAGCTCTTTCTTCTAAAAAGAACGTATTATTGCTTGTTTCAACAGCCGAGGATATCTTAAAAATTGAATATTGTTTATGTTTCGAAAACTTTTCTGCTATTGCAGATCCTATTTTTCCCAATCCAACAATATTCATGGCTAATATCCGAAAGGTATATCTAAAGCTAAACGTGCGTATTGTTTCAAGTCTGGTGTAACATTAAGATCATCAATGTCATCATACTTAATCCACTTGAAATCAGAGTGCTCAAAGTTTAAGACTACATCACCAGAAAAATCTTCACATTTATAGAGATAAAGCTTTCCGCCAAGGAAAGTCTTTTTTGTTCCCATATAGAAAAGGCTTTTTGCGTCCAATCCTGTTTCTTCTTTTAATTCTCTTCTTGCGGCATGATAAGGAGATTCATATTCCATGATATGTCCTCCAGGGGCACACCAAGATAGCGGCATCCAATGGTCTGTTTTTGATCGCTGCACTACAAGAATTTTATCTTTTTCAGTCAGAATAACAATAACTGCGTTTTCTGTGTCTTTTTTAGCTGACAACTTTGTCTCCTCAGTATTCAATCTATCATAGTAAATCTTTTATGTCAATTCTTCTTTCTGTTTTTTAATGTCCGCAAAATCTCTCGTATAGAAGGTTCATTTTTAGGTCTTCTAAATGGCAGGATATCACTTCCCATTATAATAGGAACAAAGCCTGGATGGGTTTTGCCATAAAGAGTTAGTGCTTCTTTTCCTCTTACTTTTCTTGCTTTCGTAATTGCTTCTTCTGGTTTTGTTCCCATTCGTTTCATTGCAAGGGAAGCTGCCGCAACTGAACGGTTTAAGCCTTTCGAACAGACGACCAAAACGCTAGATGACTTAAAAGCTTTTAAAAATCTTTCAATATAAAATGCAGCTTGTTTCAGTTTTTCCTTTTCATCTTCGGTAGGATTTGAAGAGTCTGAAATCGCATATTTTGTAATTATTTGTTGTGGCATTTCGGATTGACTACTTCCGTAATAATTATTAATTATATTGGCAACTTCTATTGACATAACGATTATTCTATCAAATTTTGGATTATTCAGTGCTGATTGCATAAATTTGCCTCCTAGTAACGGAGCACCACCAACATAGATCCCTTGGTCCATTTCTGCATAATCTGTATATTCGGCTTCTGGTTCTTCCTGCGAGAACCCCAGAAATTTGGCAGCATCACTAAGCCAACCTTCTTCTATGTCTTTGTTTACAAGATCAGAGTAGTATTTTGGATTTTGCGTTAGGTGATCTTTGGCAATTTCTTTTGCAAGTGCTTGACTGCTAGTATGTTCATTTTCATGTTCAATGCCTTTTTTTAGTTCTTCTGCATCGAAATAAGAATCTGGCTTATAGTCTCCTGCTCCTCCTATTAATTTCTCTTCATTCTCTCCAATAGGAGGAGCAGATTTAGCTCTTGTATTTGGAGGAGACACTACAAACGGCTTTGAAGGCTTTCCTTGCCCACCTTGCAAATATTTATTTCTATCTTCAACATAACCTTGTTGTACCTTTTTTTGGAAAGGTTCAGTTTGTTCATTGATAAACCTTTTCCATATATGTTCTACTTCATTTTTGCTCATAGTATTATAAATAGTCATTTGATAAACAAACTTCTCATATTCCCATATGAAGAGCCAACTTTGGTATTCACAAGAAACTTACCAAATTCTGTATCTGAAAATACATTTATGATTTCTGGTAAAAGATATTTTTCGTCATCTGCCAAATCAATAACAATATTATCATGTATAGTAAATGAAATAAACGATTTATAGCTTGACAAAAACTTATCTACTTTAAGTAATTGCTTGAACATTAAGTCGGCAAACGTTGATTGGACAATGTAAGAAAGAGAATGATGCTTGTCTGATTCAATCTCTCGTTTCCAATAAGTAGTTACTTTGCTTCCGTCCCAATATTTATTTCTTACTTGTTCTTTTTTATATACTTCCTCGGAATTCCGATGTTCCGTTTCCCCGTAAAGCCAAGCAAAAATCTTCTTTTTTGCTTCTTCTCTGCTTAATTTATTATTATAAATATTGATAACGTTCCATTCGTGAATATCGGTTGTTGGTTGTTCCTCGCCAGCCAAAGCAAGGAAAGTTCTAAGTTCTGCACCATTGAAGTCCAGTTCTAAAAACCAATCATTTGTTGGATTGACTACCGATCTATATTCTTTATCGATTTGTAAAATTGGGAAAGAGTTTGGAATAGTTGATAACCGACCTGTTTTAGTTCCAAACATATCGTACTTAATGTAAGGCGAAATACTTTCATATTTTAGTTTTGCTTGTCTTACAATTGGATTAGCTATCCTAATATTAAGAGAGGTTGTGTCAATGTTTAATTTTTGTCTTTCAATCTTATCGCAAAATACCATCAAATCTTGAAGGTGATCATAATTGTGAGGCTTTTCTATTGTTTCAAGAATGTGTTTTGTTATTTTTGACTTTGCGGCATAATAATCTATAAGGAAATGTTCTGGAATCATATCAAAAATGCAATTATCTTCTAAATTAATCTTGGAAATTGCAAAGGAACGAAAGAAAGCTTTCATTCTATTTTGAAGTGCCTTCCAATCGTCCTGTAAGTGCTCTGGACAGCTTTCGTTTATTCCCTTACCAGAGTATAGATAAGCATATACAACTTCCCTGGAAGCAAGGTGAGAGCTTGCAAACCATGAGTAATACATTGGTGCCTCTGGAAGAGTTTTAATCAGCTTTGAATCACAATAGTAACCAACACAATCATTTTTATAGTCAAGCGACTCAATAAACATTTATTTTATTGCTCTTGTTGTTTAGAATGAAAAGCTATAGGAAGTAGAGTGAAGATTTTTGTTACTTTCTATTGGCTTGTATTGAAAGTAAGATGGATTCGTTCCTCCGTCAAGGAATTTCTTTGTTTGATTTAAAATCCAGCTTAGGGCAGCAACCTCTCCAGAAGAAGTATATATCATATGTATTTTTCTTAGATTAGCATCAAATTGACTTTGAAGCAAGCCGTTTTGCTCTTCTTTCGAACGAATATAATAATACATTTGAATCCAAAAGATATCTTCTTTTGTTGTATTTGTATTCTTGAATACCGTTTCAAACAACAGCCCCTTTGTTTTATGACAATATTCTGATTTTTGTATTGATGATTTGTTTTTTGTTCTTATACTATAAAAGTTGATTAGTTCATCTCTTATTTTTTTGTATTCTGTTAAGTGAGGATAAACATAATACTTGGAAAAAAGATCATCTATATCTTCTATGTTGTATTTGTTCATTTTGTCTTTTGCATAATCGGTTGATAGGTTATAGACTAATCTCCAAGGAGCGTTCTTATCCACAAAGAAGCTATATTTTGATGTTGTATTTAAGAAGAACTGATAGTTTGGATCATTCATAAATGTATTGATTTTCTTTGAGTCGTCATCATGTTTCTCAGAACTAATCTCAATTGAAAGACCCGTTATAGATGGTGAAGCTAAATAACTGGTCAAATAAGCAGATTGTGTTATGATTGTTTTGTCGGCAGATAAAAAAGTATTTATGAATAATCTAACAAAATCATCAAAGTTTGTTATTTCGTTGTCAATTTGATTTTTAAATGTAGAATACCAAAGATTCAATAGTTGTCTAAAATAATTTATATACTCATCTTCAAATATTAAAGTTGTTTTCTTTATTTTTAAAGGATTGTATATTGATTTTGCAATAGTTAAGTATAGATCTGCTTTTTTAAATTCATCATTCATTTCTTTAAAAGAATCTGATACAATATTAAGAGTTGTTTGTCTTAATAAAGGATTAGTAATGGTAGCAGTTGAAATAGATTTTAAAAATTGTTTATTAAGGTAGAAAGGTACTGATTGCTTGTCAAGTTTGCCATAGTACTTTTCATTAGCCCAGAAATCAATTTCGTTTTTTATGTTTTGGAATGTATATTTATAGTAAAGTCTTTGTTCGTAAAGTAAGGATGTTCTTGTATTGTTGTTTGGCATGGTTATCTATCTCTATTTACGGGGGGGAGAGGACAAAACTTACTTTTGGGCTTTTGCTGCTGCTAATTGTGTTTCTAAATCGGTTTTTGCTGCTGCTAATTGTGCTTCTAAATCGACTTTCTTTTTATTGTATGTTGGGAGGTATTCTTGGTTATAAACTCTTATGGCCTCCATTCGCTGGGTAGGGGTGTAGAAGAAGGTGTCAAAAAAGCCTTTGTCGGCATCGGCATTATCAGCTTCCAGCGCCTCTAATTGGCTTTCTATTGATTTTATGTTGCTGCTTGCGTTCAATGTTTTGGCGAGCAAAACAGCAGTGTCTATCTGTGGGCTTGTTAGACCAGCTTCTTCAAGCATTGCAGCACACTCATCTCCCTCTGCAACAGAATTGGTATTATATCCATCAGAGTTCCAAATTGTTTTTAGTCTTGTTTCATAACCTTCTTCAGAAATTGTTGATTCTACTGCTATAATTATATAATAGCCGCCAATACCAGTTATCTGTGAAAAGTTGGGTATATCTTTATTAATAACAATAGTTGCTTCGACAGATGGTTTTATATATAAAAGCATACCAGGGTAAAAAACATTGTTTCCAATCATTGTTATGTCTGCATTATATAAATCTCTAAATTGTCCTAAGTAAAATGTTTTTTGTCCTACCGATTTTGCTTCTTTAAGATATGGAGTATCTATTCTGCTAAAATTAATGGACTTTATTAGTCCGTAATCTTGTGCGTATGTAAAGTGATATATTCCATTTTTTTGATTTTCTGTTATAATTTGGCTCTCTGTTGGATATTGTGGTGGTTTATAATCTTTCAAGTATTTATCATATATTGTGTAATAAGAATAAAAATGTTTATGGTGGTCTTTATTGATAAAATTAACGTAATGCTCGGACAGACTGGCTGTGGTTATTTTTGAAGCTTCCAACTTAGATGAGTCCAAATCCAAAAAAGATTTCATTGGATCTTCTTCCGCTGCATTGCCCAAAGTAATCAAAGCACTAGCCAGCGATACACTTGAATATTTATTGATTTCTTTATTATAAGAGTTAGAAATATTGAGCGAGGATAAAACCAAAGTCGATATTAAATCTTTTATAAATAAATATAAAGGATAAGAGTTTCTTTGTGGCTTTACGATATATTCAATTAAAAAGTCTTGTAACAAATTCATTTCAATTGGAATGTGAGCCATATTTGCAATTGTAGATGTAGATGTAGATGTAGATGTAGCCGCTCCAATATCGAAGATTGGATATTCATCAGAAATATTTGTTAATATTATTTTTTGTCTGTTTAGCTCATTTTTTAAAACGTCTTCACCAAGATTCTCTGCAATAGTATTAAATGCTGTATCGATTATATGTCCAAGAGTAGTGAAAACGATTGGCGTGCTGGTGTTGTCTTCGAAAGATTTCAAAGTTGTTTCTGTTAGAGATTTTTGCAATTCATTAATCTGTGTTTCAGTTGGGTTTTTGCCCGTCTTTGATACAGATGCAAGCAAATTCGTCAATGCATTGGATACGGTAGAGTTTTCACCATCTTGGGAACGTCCCAAATCAGGTTTCATTCCGTTTCCAGCAGCCCAGTTATTCCATTTCTGAATACTGTTATCATCTATTTGATAAGCATAGTATTTATTTCCTGATTTATTGTCTATGACTTTACTAATAAATTTTGAATAAAATTCACCTTTTAATACATTTGTAGCTTCTGTAATTCTGCTATTCGAAAGTTCTAATAATTTAGCGTTCGCTTCTGCACTGGTTTGCAAGCTACCAGTTGAAGCCGAAGCCAGTTGTTTTAGTCGGTCGTCGCTCTTGCACTTACCGGGATTATTTGCAGCAAAATGAAATAGTTTGCCAGCATTAACTATTTCATTATGAGAAAGATTTCTTATCACTTCTGCGCCTATGCCAGAATCCCTGACAACATTGTTAAATTTTGCTTCAAGTATGCTGCCCGGATCGAAGGCGCCGGTGTCGTCGCTGTAGACGATGGAGGCGACAGGGCCGGCGCTATCTGTGGAACTATTTAAGCTACCAAGTTTTGTGTTCTTCAATTCTTCAGCTTTTTTTGCCAATCCTCCAAGAAGATCAAAGTTCTGATTTAATGTACTATTCTCAAAAGATGCAATATAGTTAGCAGTCAATGTTATACTGCCATCTTCTCCAAAATTAAATTGATGCTTTGTTAAGTTCAAGAAAAAGCCATAAGTCAATTTTTTCAGATCATCAGGTGCAGCCTTGTCGGGAAACAAACTATCTATAATATTTGGATCAATGTCTTCCCAACCAACAAAGGCTTTTATTCTAAAATTAAAAGTATCATATTTACCTTTATCCTTTGATAATTTAGGGTGAAAGATCAAAGACCAATAATTTCTTGTAGTATTGGTCTTTAGCGTATCACAGAAATTAAATTTCGAATCACTAAGTTTCACGCCAGCTTGATAAGCTTCAATCATTTTGCCGTAGTCGCCACCAGAAAAAGCATTAATAGAATCAAAATAAAATTCAATCTGAACTTCAATTTGATTTTCGGCTGTAACTGGGTTTGTTCCAGCTAGTTTCCAATCTATCTTCTTAATACCAGAGTTGTCTCTTATTACTGGACTCGTCATGTTAGCAACCGTATATTTTGTATCTTTATTGAAAACAAATTCTTTTTGGTTATCTATTTTTTTATCATCATCATATTCAACTCTATATAATCTTATTCTTGGAATAATTGAATTGTATTGATGGGTTTTTAGTTTAACAAATTTATTATCTCCAGCCCTATCATACAATGTCGCAAGAGTTCTTACAAAGCTATGATTTGGTGTGGTGTTGAGAGCATAAACATAATTATATTTATGATTTTGTGTAAGGACAGATATTTCATTAAAATAAGATAGTAGATAAGTTTGTGGATCAAATTTAATTGGCGTAGTTGCGGGGTCTAATGCTACGGGACTTGACATTTAGAACATTCCCAAAATTTGGTCTAACGGAGAAGGAATAGAAATTGCATCTCCTACTTTCAACATTGCTTCAATTGGCTTATTATTGTACCAAGCAATAACCCACCAATATTTCGGATCGCCATAATACTTAGTTGATAATTTCCAATATCTATCTTGGGAAGACCAATAATGAGTAATAAGCGACAAACTTCCTATTTGTTGGGAAGTCAATGATTTTAAAGTTTTTGTAGCATAATGAGTTACTTGCTGCAAACCTCTATTGTCAAGAACTTCTTGCATAGTTTCGCTATTTTGTATAGAAGTTGTTTTTGTGATTACTCCATCATATCTTGTTGCCATTAGGGTGTTGTTTCTTTTGTTACTGCTGTTGCTGTTGCAGCTGCTGTTGGTGTTGGCGAAG
>Ga0181348_1001090_pt1 | contig 11928 bp, 15 predicted proteins | sample Su13VDMM110DN_FD_130092 | JGI IMG/M metagenome (GOLD analysis project Ga0181348, IMG submission 130092) | Freshwater viral communities from Lake Michigan, USA - Su13.VD.MM110.D.N | ecosystem: Environmental > Aquatic > Freshwater > Lake | place: USA: Michigan | collected 2013-07-16
GCAAGACGTGCGGCATAAAGAACACTATCGTTTGCAAGTTGGAAAATGTTTTTTCCATCAGTAGAAATTGAGATTGCATTTCCACCATTTGCATTGTAGACTAATTGTGTACCAGTCTCAATTTCATGTTTTGGCAACCATAGCGATTGTGTAGGTATTGTAATTTGAGTAAGACCTGCTCCAGGATTTGTGAATGTTAAAGTATATCCAATTCCAGGTCCTGCTGTAGTTCCCAAACCCACAGATTCTCCAGGATCAAAATAAATTTGTTTATCTAATTTTAGATTATATGTTGATGTTGAAATTCCAAAAGGTAATATGAATTTTCTTGGTTTTTCAGTTATTGCAATTCCTGCAGAAATTGTAGTTATACCCTGAGTTTCATTATAACTACGTCTTACTCTGATTCTAGAAGAAACCGAATCTACATTTAAAACTTTTACTTGTTCAGCAACAACTTGATAGATATCATTTTCTTTTATCGTAACTAAATTTCCTGATACATTAAAGTATGTTACTAATCCAGTGTATCCAGTAGATCCAATTCCTGTGGTCAATAAAAGTTCATTTACAATAGTTGTAATTTTTCCACTAGTATTAATTCCTGAAGCAGTAAATGAAATAGTTTCATGATTTTCGTAATTGTGAGGATTTGGAACATAACTAATAAAATTCTTAGAATTGGCAATTGGTGCCACTTGAACATTACTTAATGTTGATGTTCCAATTCCAATACGTGTTACTTGTTTTCCACCAACAATTGAAACCTTTGCAGAAATTCCAAATCCTCCAGTAGTTTCATTATCAAATATGATTCTATCATCAACTTGATAGTTAGATCCTCCAGTTGTAATTCCAATCGAATCAATTCCAGATTTTGTTGTGCTCTTTATCAAAGATAATTGTTTTTTAATTTTATTTGAATCTAAAACATAATTATAATAACTTCTTGATTTTGTAAGGTGATAAGGATGAGTGTTTCTGCTCCAACCAGTTTCATTAATATCAATCTCATCTTGATTAGAACTTGCAAGATAATTAAATGATATTGGATTGGAATTATAAGTGTTTCCAATAACATAGGGGAATACTGGTTTTTTAAATGAGCGGAATATTCCAGTAGATTCATTAACAGAATTTATTGTGCAAAAATAAGCGTATGTTCCATCAGGGTATTCTGGAGTAGGTCCGTATTTTCCATTATGTTCATCTAAATCTCCAGTATTTGTAAAAGAATAATCATCTACAAAAAATCCTAATGGATATCTTAAAATATTTGGTCTTACAGAACTTGAAACTTGAGTATATCCTGAATCCATTCTTTTAACAGAACCAGTAGAATCAAATCCATATGGCCCGTATATTGGATTACCATCATAAGCCCAACCAATGATTGGAGAATGTGATGAAGAATTAATTTCCGATCCACCCAATGTTCTTAAATCTGGAACATAAATTGTTATTTCGCCAACTAATTCTTCTGCAAGTACGGAGGATCTCAATCCTCTTGCAGCATATGCGTGTCCATACATCAATCCATAGTTTTCACTTCTTGATTTTTGTAAAATACCATCATCGAGATTGATTTGATTAAAGTAGAATAATCTCTCTACTTCATTAACTCTCCAATATTGTATCTGTGCTTCAAATTGAGCACCAGATCCAGCCGCAATTACGTCAATATTTGTTCCTTCAGAATATCCAGATCCTTCAAATATTACTTTAACGTTTACTAATTGACCATTTTGTACAACTGGTGACAGTACAACCCCAGATCCTGTTGTACTGTTAATAACTAGATTTGGAGAAGAATTATAGTCATGACCTGGTTTTGTGACAAAAACCTGTTTAATTTTTCCATCCGAAATTACTGGAATTACTTCAGCACCAGCCCCACTATTAAGAGAGAATATTGGTTGTCTATTATAATTGATTATTTCTTCACTTCCATATTCAACACCAGAAGATGTGAGAGAAACTGAAGTGATATTTCCTCTAAAAATTGGATTTAGAATAGCTTCAAAACTTTGCCCCGTCAGAGTTGATATTCCAATTCTACTTTTAATGGTAAGTTGAATTGTAGATCCTCCACTTACATACCCACTACCACCATCAATAACTGAGATTGAACCTATTTTTTTCTTATTTGTTGTGGATAATAATTTGTGATTACCTGCACCAAACGATGTCAAATCTACAGTATTAATACCAACTGCGGAATCTGTAAAAGTCTTGTGCAATTTAAGAGTGAATCCATCTTGAACTGCAACATAATATTTTGCTCCGGTCGTAAGACCTCCCACATTGGTTCCACCTTGAGTATCGTATACTACTTCTTCAGAATCCCTAAACTTATGATATGACGAAAATCCAATCGTATCGTTCGCTGTGTTGACCTGTAAGGCGCCTTCTGAAGAATTAAATACAGAGTAATGGTCAAACTTAATTAAATTAGGTTTGACCAAAGCTCCGGATCCACTGCCGCCCGTAATCGTGATAATTGGATCTTCAAGGTAATCAAAACCAGGATCAATAATGTCAACTCTGACTAAAGATCCTGTTACTGTACAAATTCCAGTTGCTCCAAATCCAATTGCATCTGTAATATTTAAAGATGGTGGATTAATGATATCATAATCACTCCCTGATGCAGTTGGAACTATTTTTTGTAATGGACCATAGAAAATGATATCTGATGTTTTATAGTTAATTAACTCTACACCATTAATAAAAATACCTGTTGATCCTACAGGAGTATCATATGATGACCCATCGCTTTCTGGTGTAGATATTTTGCGAATTAATTATTCTGGTTCTACCTGTGTTGGTTTTAAAAGATCATCACTAAAATCATGTAAGAAAAATTGGTTATGCGATACTGTTCCACTTACTGAAATATAATTTTCAGTGAAGATATTTTCCCTACTTCTTGCAACACTTATAGTTGTATTGTTTACCCTTTTAACAAAATATATTCCAGAGAATAAATCTAGTTTATTATTATCATCTGTTGGATTATAAACAATCGTATCACCAGTTATGAAACTATGTGTTCCAATTACCAACTGAGTTCCAGAAAAAGAACCAGAAAAAGTAATTGATCTATCATTGATTACTAGTGGATTGTTGTAATATGATGGAAGAGAATTGGATGTAACATAGAAAGTATCTTCTAAATCAGTATAAACATTTTGAACATTAGTTGTATACTTTGTTAGGCTTGGATAATTTGTTGTTGATACTTTTGAAATATTTTTTCTTACATTATAAAAAATATTTGTATTTAATTGACCTTGACCCGTTATATTAAATGCTAACTTAGTGTCAAATCCAGAAATGTTTGATGTATATATTGCATTAATATTTTCTGGTATAATTTCTCCGTAAAACTCTCTATCATTAGACGAGATTAAAGTTATAGAATCTCCAATTACAAAATCATGTTCATCATATAAATTAACTCTATATGTATAAGTTGAAGAATCGACTAGTTGCAAAAATTTTACATCATATCTTACAGATACATTAAAGAACCAATTATTTGCTATATTCGAACTTAAATTTGATCCAAGACTTTCTATTTGTATTTTTTCACCCTTTTCATAGTAGTAAGTTTTATCTAAAATTTTTAAATCAGATAAAACACCAGTTATTCTAACTTTTATAACATTATTAGTAGAAATTCCAACATATCCATATGCATAGGAATCTAGTACAACTTCTTCTTGCTCAGAAATTTCTGATGTAATGTTAGAACAACCCAAAAATTGGTTTATTGTTTTTTCTTCATAATTTAAAGAAAATTGAGTGTCTGCACCTTGGTTTACAACCAATATTCCTGATTGAGGAAATCCAACAGTTGAATCAACTTCAAGAGTTGTAACTCCAATTCCCGTTGTTGTTATTATTCTTGTTTTTGGGTGAATTGAAAAAGTTCCATCTCCTTGCAAATCTTTATCTTGATCCTGATCAAGACTGATTATATAATATTCCTTTTGTCCCCTAAGTATTCTTTCTACTTTTGAAACAGTTCCCTTTGCAGGCTCAAAAAATCCATCATCTTGATATAATGTAGATCCCACAAGATCGGATGGATCACCATCTATTGCTTCAACAACCAGATCTTTAGTAATATAATAACGAGCATCAGATGGTTGAATTAAATAATCACTTGGTTTAATGACAGAAGCTTCAGTATCACCATATAATGCATAAAATAAAATTTTGAATGAATTTTCAGTTCCTTTTGATGAATAAAAATCTTTTACCTGCTTGAGAAACAAAGATTCATTAATTTCAGAATATAAATCTCTTCCATCAAATCCTGGAGAAATTTGTTTTTTGACTTTTAATAAAAATTCTTTTAAAAAGAGAATGCTTAAATTTGATATTATAGATGCATTTTCATGTTGGTCAACATCAGTATCAGAAAATACAAGTTGATCTATAGATGTTGAATCTTGATATGTTGTTGTTCCAGAAAATCCTCTTTTACAATTTACAAATGATGTAGATGTTTTTGATTCATAAGTAATGATTTCATTATCAATTAAAAGCAATCCATATGAATCTGGAAATCCTGTTGTCGATTCAACGTTGATTGTAGTATCATAAAATTCTACAAAAGAAGTTAAAGTAGTAGAGTCTATTAAGTTTACCAGACTATCTAATTTCACATATTGATCGATATTTTGTAAAATATCAGACGACCCACTTTGATAGTCTAATGATTTGTAATATTGCGATAAAAATTCAATAAGAAGAGGAAATTCTTCTCTTACATATGATGGAACTTGATTTTCAACAATTAAACTTGTTTTGACTCTAAATTCTGACATATTACAATCTGATTAAATTCCCGTTTGTGTAACTTGAGGTTACTGTGTATGTTGACCCAGAGATATTTGCTCCAGATGAAATATCATCTGTTTGCATATTTAATATACTGTTATTAATATCTAGTTGCAAATAAAGATCCTCTTTTCCAATTACATCATTTGAATTTGGTGATGCAGAAATTTCAACTATTTTGACACCATCTTTTGATTTTGTAGCATTTGTAATTTTGATTGGATATAATCTAATTTCTCCATTTTCATAATCAACTGTGCCAACATTATTTCTAACAACTATTGGTTCAGTTGGGGAATTAAGTTTGAATAGGAACAACGTTCCAGTTTTCTGATCCACATTCGGTAAATCGCCAAGGTAAACAGTATCTACAATTCCATCAACATTCAATCCAGAAGATTTGATATTATATCCGCTCTTTGTATTTGTTAAATGAAATCCATTTCCAAAACAAAGTTCATAATCTGCCAATGAATTTACTTTTGCTTGTAAATTGCGACGAATTATGATTTTTGTAATATTTGAAGTGATTGCTTGATGACTATCATCAATTATTTTTTGGAATTTACTGTATTTAAATTTAGAACCATACTTATTCAATTCTATTGAATCGGAATATGCTGATATATTGTTTTGAACAGTTGATTTTAAAGATCCTGCGCCGGGAGATAAATTTGAATTATAATAAACAACACTATCATACTCAACATAGATATATTTAAGATCAATAATTTCTACTACAATACCAGCGACTGTATATTTTCGCAATTCTGTTACAATTGTATCTTTAATAATATCGGAAACGAAATCTCCATTATAAGGTTTGATTGAAATAAAGACTTTTCCATACTTTGGTGGATTTAAAGTCTCTCCACCAAAAACTGAAATTGATTCTGTTTCTGGAAAAATCTTTGGAACAAGAGCTTCATAATCTGCTGCTGTTACCGCACGATTTTGTGATGCATAGATTCTTGGAGCATACTTTTTAATCGAATCTACAGACTCAATCTCTTGACCATTATTTGATGAGACATCAGTTGTGACTTCTGAGATTGAAGTTGTAACTGGAGTACCATTATTATCTAAGATTCTTCCAGAATATGTAAAATCTGATATACCATTTCCAAATTTACCATTGTTAGTGACATATGAAACTTCAATATAGTTAAGATTATCAAGTTTAACTCCAAAAATACCATCACCAAAGATGAGTTCATATCTTTGATCTTCAATTTCTTGAATGAAGAAAACTTTTGAAGTTAAGTTAATACCAATTAAATTGTCTGCGAGGGTAAATTTCCTCGTGACAGTGCTGTTCTGCGTGTTCCTGACCGTTACACGTATCGATGACGTATCAATATTAGCATTAGTTAAAATAAACTTTTGATTTGAATTATTTGCATCTACAGTAAATGATTGTGTAAGATATGTTCCCTCATAAACTGGTATTGAATCAAAAGTTGCAATATTATCAATTACAGATTTTGAAATTGGATCTAGTATATTAAAAGTATAACTTGTACCATTAAAGGAAGATGCACTTGTGCATACGAGTCCTTTCTGCAGAGTTAATGTGAGAGGAGCTGTAGACTCAGATGTTGCATCGACATAGAATGAAATTGTTGCAGCAGAAGATTTTCTTGACTTAGGAACATAACCAATAGCTCTTGCGAGAGAAACAACATTTTCTCTTAAAGTTGCCGAATCAATAAAAACTTCGTTGCTAACCATGTTAGCATTGTACGAAGTAATATACGTATTATAAGCAAGAGTATCAATAATCGTTGATAAATTAGAACCTTCAAAATCATAGTCAGTAAAATTCGAGTTTGCTCTCAAATATTCCTTGAGAGAACTCTTAATTTGATCGAAATCGAGATTGCTAAAATTTACTAGTGTCATTTATCGTGTTTGTTGTAAAGCAAATGTCAATTGTTGGGGTAAAACATCAATTCCAATGATTTCGTATGTAATTGTAACGTCAAAATTATTATTGTCAAAGTCTGGAACTACATTTACCGCAAGTAAATTTACTCTTGGCTCATAATTTTTAATTGTATTTTCAATTTCACTTTCAATAATCGATGCAGAAACTGAATCTATGTTATCAAAAAGTGATTTTGAGACATTTGAACCTAAATTTTCATTAAAAAATCGCTCCCCAGGTAAAGTTAAGACCAGATTTCGAAGGGAACGGGCAATTGCATTTTCATTTTTAAGTGAAATAAGGTCATAATTTAATGTGCTTACTAAAAAAGAAGCACTTACGTCCTTAAATCCCTTACTTATCCTTTCGACAGGCATTAAGATGTATCATTCTATCTTATTTAGATGAAATTTTGACAGTTATTCATGAGGTCTTGAGTAATGATCAATTAAAAAAACTCCCAACCATTACCTTTGAGGTAACGACTGGGATTATATGATTTAATTGAATTACTTATCTTATCCTTTATATTTTGTTTTCTTCCCATTGCGAGAAGTAGCAGAGGTCTTAGTCATTAGTATTCTCTAACAATTCTAATTCGTTTATATCAAACTCAGAGTCTTCATAATACCTTTGAGAGAGGTCATGAAGAATCTCAACACATTCCTCATGACAGAGATTCTGATATAATTTTCTTCCTCTATAAAGAATATCAAAGGTCATTATCAAATCACACGAGTCTTTTCATGACCAACACGAATGCGAGGATCACACCAAATTTCAAAGTCTTTTTCTTTGGCATCGAGACAGAATGATACATCTTCTCCACACATATCTTGAACATTACCAGATTCAAATACCTGCATCTTAGGAGCAAACCAAGGGTACTCAAGATTCTCAAAGACACCGTTCTTAATCATTACCCAACCAAAACCAGTGTAATCGACTGTGAAAGGCTTACGACGCTTTTCCATAGTAGTTAGAGTTTCATGATTCATGACACCACCATTCTTACGGAAGTCATCTTCTTCTAACCAGTGAGCCACTGAAGTAGTGTGCCCATCTTCTGTGCAATACCAACCAGCGACAATTTCTTTATTAACAAGATTACCTTCGCTATCTTCACTCAGAGCAAGATCACAGATTTGCCAGAACTTTTCTGTGTTAAACACAATATCACTATCAATCCAAAGTTGATAATCATATTGTAGTTTTCCATCCCAAGGAATCTGTTTTGGACCGCGCAATACATTCGCACCTAAACACTTACAACGTGCAAAGTTAACCATGGATGAATAATCTTGAGAAATCTGAATACTCATTTGATTCTGTACCATATCAAAGCACAGTTGTACAAATGATTTCAGAAACTGATATGAACAACCACGACCTGGAAGACAGAATACAATTGACTTCCCTCGCATTCTTTCTTTAATTTTATCATAGTCCCACTCTGGTGAGGTTACTTTTGGAGTAGGAGCTTTAACAGTAAATCCTTTTGCCATAATAGAAAATAATTTTCAGTTCAATTTTACCATTTATATATGATACTGTCAATAAGAAGCATTTAATTCAATGTCCTTATTAATAAACAATTCTTCATAAGATAAATCATTTGTAGAATATTCTGTTTTCATAATACCAACCATATTCTTAATAGTATTCCAAGTTGTTTGAAATTCCTCTTCCTTAATGGAATGGAATAAACATCTATCTTTTGCATATATGTGATAAATTTTTTGCACGAAAATTATTTTGTGACCGCATTATATATGGTCACAAAGACTATACCAAGCGTCACAAAAAAAGGTCGTGGATATCGTATCATCCATCCTGCTAAAACTACTCGGAAAAAATTCCAATACGGTCTATTTTTTCTTCCTCTTGTTCGTCGCATTCTTCTGCGCTGTGGACCTACATTGACCCGTTGCTTTTCTTTTGTCTCCATTACCAAATGTAGGATTCTTTTTTGGTTTCTTAGGTGTCATTGGCCGCCAGGAATTTTTTTTAGATATTGATATTTACAGGTCGATTTGTCACCTCTGTAGGTTAGGGTAGTTTCGAAATTATAAACACCCCCCCCCCCGCTACGCCCGCCGACGTTATAACCGCACCGCCCTTAAACACTGGGCTCACGAACAACTGCTGTCACGAATAAGGGGTGCTACGAATAACCGCAGCACCCGCACAGTAGACTACATCACACTGCGAATACCTCCGCGCAGCTATCAATGCCATCCTGCTCAATGTCACTCACGATATTATCGAGAATCGTCAAGATCTCGATGCCAGTGTTACCTTGTGCCAGAAGGGAAAGAATCACGGACTTAGACATAATCAAAAAGAAAGAGTAAATTAGTGTACGGGGTGAGTGTCTTTAAGGCGCATCTCATTCCTTATATAACTTATGCGGGGAACGAAATACGCTTTGCCTCAGGATTGCAATAGTAACGATGACCAGTACCGACCCAGCCCTGCCAAGGGGTGTGTAGATCTGCCAACTCAGCTGAGGGGATCCCGTCAAAATCCCAACCACGGGAATGGGAGTTTGCTTGCTCTCTACCCTTAACAACATTGGTTCCGACCCATACAATTTGACGGGTCACAAGGTCGGTGGCTTGATTGTAAAGCATTGGATTGAGGATCGTTTGGTTTTGATTAATTGTAACACGAATAAGGGGAGATTCCCTTATAGTTCGGTTAGCATTTCACAGATTGCCTCAGAGTCGATCTTAAGATCATTCCAGCGGCAGCCATCTGGGGTCTCTTTAGATCCACACTCCCACAGCAATTCTTGCAAGGCAGCATAAGATCCACGGCAGCTACGAGCGGCATGGTAGAGTCCCTCATCATTCTGAATCCAGAGAGCAACATTCCAGGTCTCCCAGTTTGCCCAGCCGTTATAATCAGAAGCGGTCATGATGTCTCTTAAGAGGTGTAAAGTGTGGTGGGATCGGTCTCCCTCCCTCACCCATATGGCCAATATACATGATTTGGCTGGGTCTGGGGAGAATGGTGGACAGCCCTACAACTGGACCCAGGGTATAATTTACCAGTCTACTTCCAGTTCTTCTACGTATGTCGAAACTGCCTCATCTCCTTCCAATCCGAATAACTTTGCATAATCAATCTGTCGGGCATCAAAGTCACCGTACACTGAAAGATCCAGGGTCACGCGCACATTCTTTTTCTGAGCTTGAAGATAAGAAACTGACATGACTTTAGGTGGTGATGGTATGTGGCTATTATAAGATCTTAAAGCGTTAATGTCAAGTGCCGTGAGAGTATTTATAAGGTGCTCTTATGTATTTGGAGGCATCTCTGCGGTTTTGGTATCTCGGGGGTCTTGACATTTTTGTGCGGTTGTGTTAGATTGCGGGCTAAGATCACTATAAGAACAAGGGCTTTAAAGGGGCTTTAAAGGATCTTAAAAGGGATTTAAAAGGGCTTTAAAGGATCTTAAAGAGTATCAAAGAAGTCTTTATGATACGAATACGTATCAAGAACTCAATCTATTACTAATACTTATCAATACTAATAAAATTATCAGCTTGATTTAAAAAAGACTTTTTTATTGATTTTTAATCATTTTCCTCCTAATATCGCGTTCAATTTGATTTAAAGCATGTCTGCATGATGGTGTAGAACTAGTAAAGATTCTCAGTCCTGAGGGATGCTGCCAAACCATATGATTTGAAGTTCGTTGTAAAGCAAACTGATAAGACTCCATCAGAAAAATAAGATCCTTTCTGAATGTATTGCTACTCATTTGATCTTTCTGTAAGCAAGTGAAGTAACACACCAGCCTGATGCTTTACTGATTAGATCAGCAAGTTCGTTCTCTTCGTTTACTTTCCAGAATTGTCCTTTGTAAACTCTCCGCAGTTGAGATTGCAATAAATCAGTATCAATGTATTCTTCGCAATCATCACTCAGGTCAAATACAATGTCAAGGATTTGGAGTTTCATTTTGTTCGAGAAAGTAGGGTAACTTCGCTAATGTTTGGATCAGACTTTAGCAGTCGATTAAGTAACTTCCTTCGGTTAGAGTTCTTCGTTAAATCTAGGCAGACATGAATAGGAATCTCTTCAGAAACTTTATCCTCATAAGAGAATCGAACAAATATAGTTTGTTTCATTCAATTATACCTAGAAAATAATCACCTTGCTCGCTAGCATATTTGCGACTTTTGAAGGATGCAATCTGCTTATCAAATACTAGTTGAGTATATTTCCAACCTAACTTACCATTGCTAAGTACAATTCGATTGGAATAAGTTGCCAGTCCATAACCCTTCTGTCCTACTAGTTTGTTCACTATGTAAGGTTTAGGGATGCTGCCATCATGAGTCGAAACAATTAAAGATGCCATGGTAAAAATCTTCGAGGGGGAGAAATGATTTAAGACTTAGACTATCAAGCAAGTCGCATCGAAGAGAAGAAGGGAACAGTTGCAATTCCATTACCAGTATTAAGATTTACGAACCAAGTCCACTGCTTTTGAAATACACTCTCGCCACCAAGTCCATGAGTGCGAAGAATAGCATTTAGGCGGGATTTGGTTGTATTGGATTGATACCCACCATCAAACAAGCGAATGAAAGTATTACCCACCTCAGCAATCTTATTGCCATGAAGATAAACAAAACTCACACCGTCTATATTAGCAACTTCGGTATTTGCAGACTTCCAGTCAATACCTTTGGTAATTGCAGAGTTCATTTGAAGTTCGATTTTGCGCATTTGAGAGAGTAGCGAGTGGAGGTCGGGAGCGGGGTGAATCCCCTTCCCATATGGCTAAGATACCAGGCCTGCGGGTGCCATGGGTGATTTGGTGGACAGCCAGTCAACTGTCACATGATATAACTCAGATCAGCAAAATGCCATATAAAATTATCACTTCCAGGATCAATACCATCAACAACAAACTCACTCCAAATTGCATCTGCTGTATCATAATCTTCCACATCTACAAAGTGCATAATTCTCTCTTGAAAAAGTTCAGACAAAAGTGTAATTGAAGTTTCTTTATTCATCAGGCAACCTTTACATCGTTATAAAACTCAGTTGCAACTTCCTCACCATAAAGTTCTTCAATCTCACCTACAATCTGTTCTTCAGTATAGGTCTCATACTCACGGGTGAGTAGA
>Ga0181348_1001091_pt1 | contig 11927 bp, 15 predicted proteins | sample Su13VDMM110DN_FD_130092 | JGI IMG/M metagenome (GOLD analysis project Ga0181348, IMG submission 130092) | Freshwater viral communities from Lake Michigan, USA - Su13.VD.MM110.D.N | ecosystem: Environmental > Aquatic > Freshwater > Lake | place: USA: Michigan | collected 2013-07-16
ACATAATATGTGTATAGTCTTCTGTGTCATGCTTTAAATTATATGCACAATGGCCAATTTCATGTAAAAAAATCTGATACTGATATTCTTTAGATAATTCTTTTACTTTCTCAGAAAATATAATGCTTTTATAAAATATGTGATATTCAAGCCCAAATCTATCAAACATTAAAGAGTCTTCAAGCATTTTTGTTTTCTTGCCTTCGTAAGAATTTTCATTTTTATAATCACAAATAGCATAAGCATTTTTGGCGGCATTAGGATAATTATTCAAGTCATCGAATTTATACACTGTTACCGTGTCTAATGACCCATATTCTACTCCGAAATAATCCGCTTGCTCTTTAAAATTGTCTAGATGAACTTGAAACCATGGGTCAAATTCGTGGGGAACGTCATGTTTACCGCATGCAGTAAAAAGAAATACAAGCACAAACAAGGATAATAGTTTCATTTTTCTCTTACCCGTAATTCTTTCACTTTATTGCGAGATGTTGCTTCTTTGTCAAACTTTTTGACCCATTCGTACACTGTTTTGTGCGACACAGTAATTCCTTTTTTTGCAAGATTCTCTGATACTTCACGATATGTATATCTGTCGTGATACATCTTAATAGCTAGTTTTACAGTCTCCCACGGGTATCGATGTTTTATTTTGTAAGCTGTTGGTTTCATTTTTCTTCCTTTTTTTAAATATAATTTGTTTTTTGTTGGAGACTGCACACTTATGCTTCTAATTCCTCCCATTTTTGATCAACAAAATCCGCTTGTGCATCACGAAATTCATTAATGTTATCAACAACATCTTCAATATTTCCGTGATACCAATCTAAATTTTCTAATTCAAATGCGACTTTTTCAACGTTTTCAACTACAAAATCTTCAACAAAATCACTAAATTCTTGTTTGTTTTCAAATTTACTTAAATTTGTGTCTTTACATCTTGTATTTAAAGCATTATTTAACGCAACAACATCAACAATTTTATTACTAACTAACATAACTTTTCTCCTTAAAAATTTTAAAACTTGAGCGAAATTTCTCGATTGTTTTAGAGACAGACACTGTGTCTTGCTCATGAAGCTAAAGTAACACTGTGTTACGTTGTTGTCAAGTTTTTTGTAAAAATATTTTTAAAAAGATTTGAAAGTAGGAAAAGTAGCTATTTTACTTGACATTTGGTAAAATGAGTTTGTTTGAATAGAAATGAGGGAAAATGGCGCTGAAAAATAAGAAAGAAAAAGTAAAAGAAAAAACAGGCGCAAAACCTAAATGTACTCCCGAATTGATTAAAAGAGCTGAGGAATTAAGTGGACTAATGATGTTGGATTATCAAATATGGGAATCCTTAGATATATCTAAGGATGCTTTTTATAGATATCAAAAAGAAAATAGCAACTTTTATGACGCTTTGCGTAAAGGTAGAGCAAAAACGTTAGAAACGGTAACTAACTCTGCTATTATGCGCTGCAAAGATGACCCTGTTATGATGATGTTTTTTCTTAAAAATAAGGGTGCTTGGTTAGAAAAGAATCAAGAAAGAAACTTAGAAATAAAACAAAAAGAGTACGAACTAAAAGAAAAACTATTCCAATTATCTACAGAAAAATTTGTTAATGAACTATGCGAAAAACATAATCTAGATAAAAAAGAAACTTTAGAAACTTTAAATAAGCATTTAGACGCATATGCAACTTGCAAATAAATCACATTATCTTTATAAGTTTGCAGAGATTAAAGAAGCTAAAAGATTAGTTAATACTGAAGTAGTAAAACAAGATGTTGATTTTCTAAGCTGGTGTCAAAGAGTTAGTCCTCAGTATAACTTTGAATATGACTGGATTAAATACGTAGAAAATGAACAAAATAAGTACAGTATAACACTTTTTAGTATTCCTCCGCAGCACGGAAAATCAACAGTATTTACTATACATAAAGCCGCTTATAGACTTATACATGAACCAAAACATCGTGGTATTATCATTAGTTATAACGTGGATATTACCGCTAGATTTCACAGAGAAATATTACAGATACTAGAAAATGAGGGAGTTCAACTCTATTCTAAATCTCAAAAAGAAATAGTTTTAAGTAACAGAATTGGTTCAATATCTTTTTGTGGTTTTCAAGGCGGGATTACATCTAAACCCGCTGAATGGATAATAATTGATGACCCTATCCGTAACGCACAAGATGCTTATTCTATAAATTATCAGGCTATTTTATGGTCAGGTTTTTCGACCTCAATATTTTCTCGTTTGCAAGAAAAGTCTAAACTAGAAATAACTCAGACTCGTTGGCATGATTGTGATCTAATAGGTCAAATAATCAGTAAAAACGTAGAACTTGGATTAAATCTTAAATACAAATATATCAACCTTCCTGCTATATGTGACAGTGAAGATGATCCTCTTGGTAGACAAATAGGACAAGTTTTATGCCCCCAAAGGTTTACTTTAGAAACTATTAAAACAAAGATGCTACTAGCTGAAGGGGATGGGTACGCGCTCTACCAGGGCCGCCCAGCTCCGCCAGAAGGAGCAATGTTTAAAAGTAATGATATTGAAACTCAGACTTTCATTAATCTTGAAGACATCCCAAAATCAACCGTTACTTTTATATCTGTGGACTGTGCTTTTAAAGACACAATTTCATCAGACTTTGTTGCAATTGGGGTATATAAGTATCATCAAAATAGTGGAATATTGTTTAAAATAAACACTATCAATAAAAAGTTAGACTTTGACGCAACCTTGAATGAATGTGAAAGTTTTCTAAGAATGTACAAATGCAATTTTGCGTTGGTTGAAGATAAGGCCAATGGTTCTGCGGTTATAAATGTTCTTAACAAAAAATTTCCGGGTAAATTTATTGCAATTAATCCAGAAGGTGGGAAGATAAGCAGAGCGTATGCCGCTCAACCTTTCATCAAAACTAAAAGGTTTAAGATTTACAAGAATATGCCGAACTATAACGAGTACATCAATCAGTTAAAGACTTTCCCAAAAGGAACGCATGACGACATGGTTGATGAAACAACACAGGCTATAAATTATATTTGCGCTGAATACTCAGCCCTTGATTTTATGAGTCTGTCTCAAAACATGTCGCTATTAAACGGGGTGAGATTTTAATGTTTTCTAGCAAAGCAAGAAAAGAAGCAGACTTATATAAATTTGAATTTCACAAGTTAAAGCAAGAATATAATAAAACAAACAGTCTTCTTGAGCATTACAAGGGGCAGGTATCTAGACGAGACTCTGTCTATTATAATTTACGTACGGGCTCAGGAACGATTCAAGATTCTAATGAATCAACTACGCTTAAGCCGTTTACTCAATATTCCTTTCAAACTCTTGAAAACTTAGCGGCATGTGATCCTATTATAAGCAAGATACTTCAGACTATAGTCCAATCAGTGTTTAAGAATGAGTTTAATATTGTAACTAAGGATGAAAGTTATTTTAAAAAGTTTAGAAAAATATGGGACGATGCCGGTTTAGATGAGCTTATGTACGATGGTTACGATAGTGGTAATGTGTTCGGACATGCTTTTTTGCTTTTGGATCTTGATGATGGACTTAGTTATACAGACCCATTAGATATGAAAAGAGTTAAATCTATCCGTGATATTAAAATGATTAACAGATACTTTTTTGCACCTGACCCTACAGAACGTAACTTTAAATTTGACCCTGTTTATTATTATTTAATTCAGCAACCAATCTACAGTGGTCTTGATTTAAACAAAGAAGCAGATTTAAAAATGTTTTCTGAACAAGTTCAAACTCTTGCGCGTGAAAAGATTCACTACACACGTATGTTACCTTTTTGGGGCAAGAAGCTTAAGCCTTATCTATTTAGAACTAATTTACACTTTCATGACACATACATACGAAAAATAGAGCAAGCTGCTAAAAATTATCACATTGCTATGGATAATCTTTCTACTGTTATGAGTAAGATTCCATATGCAATTGCTAAAATATCTGATTTATCAAATGTACTTTCAGACCCTGAACAACGTTCTAATTTCTCAGCAAGCATGGCGGTAAGGGAACAAGTAAGAAGTACAAATAATATCAGCGTCATGGATACAAAAGAAGAATACGAACTCTATTCACCAACCCTTGCAGGCTACGCTGAAGCTTTAGACAAGATTGAACGTCGCCTATGCTTCTCATGCGATATACCTCATGATGTTTTGTTCGGTGAAGGTTCAACTGGTTCAACTAGTGGCCGAACTGAAAAAACAAACTTTGAAAGATTTATTCAATCTGAACAAAGAATAAAAGTTGCGCCAAAAGTTAAGTTTTTTATGCAATTATTCCAACAAGTTTATAATCTTAAAATTCCAGATGATTATGAAATTGTATTTGACCATAGTGAAACACCTACACAAATTGAAGAGTCACAAACTCTACTTAACAATGCAAACGCCGCTGCATCTTTAGCAGACCAAGGTTTTGATTGTGGGGATTACATTACAAGTAGATATCCTCAGATTATTAGAGATAAAGATTTTAGTGATATGGAACTTTTGAAAGATGAATAAAGCGCAGAAAGACAGTGCTAAAATAAAAAGATATGAACTTTCATATAGAGCATGGCTTAGGCGTTTATTTAAAGAATTTGGTAAGTTTACACTCAATCAAACTCTTAAATCATTACAAGAAGATACTAATTTATCACCTGAGTTAATTTACTATTTTTATAGTAAAATTAACTTTGACTTTATAAACAAAACTTTTCAAAATATACTTGAACAGAATGAAAAGTTCTTTGAGAAAATAATATTAGAAACTATTAAACCATCTAAAAGAACCTTCATTCAAACTCTTACAGATGTTACCTTGCCTCAAAGGGCTCTTTTTAACTCTTTTAGTCAAGAGGATATAGCTAAAAAAAGATTAAATTTTTTTAACATTGAAAAAGACATCATAAAATCAGAAATGATAAACGACTATACTAAACGTAAAAACCAACTTGATGAGTTTAGACAATCTTATCTTTTCAATTCTCCTAACAACTTAGAAAAGTTTAAAGAAAAGTATCCCGAGCCTAAATATAAATTCACGGATTCCATGGGACGAACTCAAATAAATAATCTTAACCGAGACCTTAGCGCAACTTTAGCAACCAACATGGGAGCAAAAGAGTGTGAGTGGATTACATCAGGTGACGAGAGAGTAAGAGAAACTCATAGAGAATTAAACGGGTTAGTTTTTAAATATACCAATCTGCCAGTTGAATATAACGACCGGAATTGCCGCTGCACATTGCTTCCTATTTTGGAATCGATAGAAGGATTATTTTAATGGTTTACAAAAAAGACTCGTTTCAAATAGATAACTTTAAAATAACATCAAACGGATATTTAGATATCGAAGGAATAGTAACTCGTAGTGGTGTTTTTAAATATGATGACGGTGGAGAGTTAAGACCAGCTTCTGAAGTATTTAAACAAGACTCTCTAGATACTATGTTTGCAATACCTGTTACTCGGGAGCATCCACCTGATTTATTAACAAATGCAACAATAACTTTATATGAAAAAGGTTTTGTCGCTTCTAAAGCTGTGGTTGAAAAGACTGATAATGATAGAGGGGTGGTCAAACTTTCTAACATTATTATTAAAGACAAGAATCTTATAGACGAGATTGTTAGTAACAAAATTAAGCAGTTTTCTCTTGGATACTCTTGTGATTTAGATGAAAAGGTGGGAAAGTTTGATAATGAGGACTTTGTTAGACTACAAAAGAACATAGTCTACAATCATCTTGCAGTTGTCAAAGACGCACGTTGTGGCGATGTTTGCTCTATTATTAAGAAAGAGGACTCTATGAGTAAAAAAGAATTTAAGAAAGATTGTGCCTGTCAATCTGAAAAAAGACAGGATGAAAAATCAGAAGAACTGAAAAAAGAAAAAGAAGAGATAAAAAAGGTTGAAGAAGAAAAAGACCTACACGGCAAAGATCCAAAAGAAAAAGAAGAAGTAGTAAAAGAAGATGAAGAAGAAAAAGAGCCTTCTTGGACTAAAAAAATGTTTGAACAACATGGAAAAATGCTTGAAGCTTTAGAAAAACTTATCTCTATGCAAAAAGTAGAAGATAAAGAAGCTAAAGAAGATAAATGTGATGACGACGATGAAGACGATGAAGACGATGATCTATATGATTCTAAGAAAAAAGATGAAGTCGAAATGAAAGAAGAAGAAATGAAAAAAGATAAAAGAAAAGATTCTGTCAAAGAAACTATTTCTTCTTTTAAATTTGAATCTAATTCTCAAACTCGTACAGACTCTGAAACTTTCAAAACGTACAATCGTGATGACTTTTTAAAATCTCTGCTTAACAAAGGAGCAAAATAATGGGATACATTAATAACATTGAACCAGTTGCGTTTATCGCGGGTCAACTAGCTGACTCTAATCCTTACTCAATTATTTCAAATCCAAACACATATACTACAGCAATTCCGTTTGGATTAGCTATGATTTTAGATAGTACAGATCAAGGATACGCGCTTCCTGTGGCTTCTGGTGATATCACTAATCGCATGGCGGTTAACTTAATCATCAATCGTAACAAATTTTACCAAAACGACGCTTCTCTTAATCCTTTAATTACTGGCAATACTACTGTTCCGGTTGGTTCCGAAATTGCTGGTTTAACTTTTGGTTACGTTGCTGTAACAGTTGAGCAAGCAGTTCTTCTTGGCGACCCTTGTTTTATTCGTTTTGCTGACGGCAACGGTGGCTTTGTTCAAAAAGGAGCATTTAGAAAAGAGGACCAAAAGGTTTCCGCGGCTGCTACTGCCGCTGTACACCCGACCTGGCACTATGCAAGTTCTGCTACCTCTGGTGCAATCGCAATCGTTTGCGTTAAATAAGTAAAGGAAAAAATAAAATGGTTGATATTAATTTAGTAAAACAGATGAGAAAAGATTCTAAAGATATTGAAGCTTTATTCTCTAACGATAATGACTCTAGACACTTATACAATGAGTTTGTTTTAGGCGTATCAGAAAAAGCTTGGGACAAACCTCTAAGAAATGGAAAACGTTTCGATGCCAACTCTTCGTTAGCTCTTTACGAACTTTCTCTTTCAATTGACCAACGTATTATTCAACAAGCAGTTGAGCAAAGTTATTTACGTACAAGCTTTGTTAACTATCCTGGCGTTAAAATTTTTGACGAGTACACAGGTATTCAACCTAGCGATACTCTTTATATGCCGCTTCAATTAGAAGCTTCTGGTTTTGACAGAACTGCTACAAATAGAAGCAGCAGAATTAAACCATCTACCAATCCAAATGAAATTAAAGCTATCAAAGCGGCTGTTAGCCCTTTGCGTAGACCTATTTTAATGTTTCAAGAAGGCTTTGAGCTTACTCTTGCTGACTTGGAATTAGCTTCTTACCGCAATATCCCTTTGCAAGATGCTTTAACCAAACGTGTTGCTCGTGACTTAATGATGGAAGAACAAGATTTTGCTTTTAACTATCAAGCTCCAGGAACTTACGTAAGCCCAGAAGAAAATGGACTTTTCTATAATACTGCAATTTCTACAGCAATTTCTTGGACCGCTGGAGCTTTGTTAGCTTCTGGTACTACTGGCCGCGCTATTGTTGATGAATTTGTCCGTATTCGCGGTGCAATTATTACAGCAACTCAAAACGTATTTGCTGGTATGAATTTACCTCTTTGCGTTCTTATGTCTCCAGCAAACGTGAATGCTCTTACAAGAACATTCTCTGACTTAGAAGGCCGCTCTGCGCTTTCTTATTTAACTGAGAGAGAAATTCATGTGGCTGGATTACCAACTATTGGCGCAAATCAATCATTTTTCTACTACAAAGATTTTGAAAATATTGAAATTTCAACATCTCGTATGGTTGAGGCTCAACCTCAATCTTATAACGCTAAAACTACAAGTTGGTTCTTCCCTTATAGAAATGTAACTGCGGGCTTAACATTGAAGCGTAAAGAATCAATGTATTCTGTTGCAGGCATGAATCCGTAATAGAAAGTTAACTCATGGCAGTTCCAACATTATCTGACGCAAAAACATTCTTCTTAAGTGATGTTTACATATCGGCAATTGCTGATGCACGTATCAGCTACTGGATTAGTGATATTGCAGCTAAAGAGATTATAGATTCTAACGATTTTGGTAAATTATATTTTAATGCCTTTATGAATATGTTAGGGCATTACCTTTTAATTTACGAAACTAATCAAGTTTCTTACCGAGGAGCTGTCACTAGCGAGTCTACTGCACAAGTATCTAGAAGCTTTCAGCCATACGTTGGAAGTAATCCTTTTGAATATGATTTAAGTATGACCAAATACGGTCGTATTTATTCTTCTTTATTATCTCGGTTAGCTGTCGTTCACGGTGGCTTTGTTGGAACAAGTGGGGGTTATGTTTAATTTATTGGAACAGGTTAAAAATCTAGAAAATAAATTCGTAACCGTCGGAATCCATGGTGATAAAGGTGAACAAAAAAAGCTTGTTCGTTTGCATCCAAAAAGTGCTATTTTACCACGTGGTACTAAAAGAGAAGCTGTAGACCCAAACATTACAGTTGCACAAGTTGCGGCTGAGAATGAATTTGGGGATAGAAAAAAGAATATCCCACAACGTTCTTTTTTAAGAAGTGTATTAAAAGAAAAAGCCAGAGAAATAAATCAAATTGCACAAAAAGCATTGAACAAACCAGAAATATTTTATGATGTGATTGGGACTTATATTCTTAACCAAATTAATAAAAAAATAGTTTCTGGGATTGCTCCCGCAAATAGTCCTTCTACTATTAAAAGAAAAGGCTCTTCAACTCCTTTGATTGATACAGGGCAGTTAAAAGCTGCTTTAACTTATAAAGTGAGCACAAATGATTAGCCCTGATGACGTTCAATCTATAAAATTAGTTCAATTTTCGGGTGGAGTTACTTATAATTCTAATGGCTACGCAGTTTTGCCAGCCTATACAATTATAAATATTCTAGCTTCAGTGCAGCCATTAACAGCAAGTGAAATTAGGTTTTTGCCTGAAGGAACTCACTATGCCGATTTTATTAATATTCTTACGGATTATCCTGTGGACGTTGATAATACTCCTAGTAATTTAGGAGATTATTTTATATGGAAAAACAACGTCTATAAAATATATTCAGCTCAGGATTATCAGAACTTTTCTAACTATTCGACAAATCATATCAATACGACGGTATCGAGAGATAATAGACTGACCTATAATGGTACTGTTTTAAATCTTCCTTTTCCACAAATCGATGATACATTTGCGCCTTTGTATCAATTAATAGCTCTAGCCTCATCTTGTTTTTCATCTCCTTCATTGACTGTACTTTGGGGTTTTCAACAAGAACTAAGACCAGAATTTCCGTATTGCATGGTAAATATTGAGCATATTGATAATTTAGAAAACACAAATTATACTGCTATCAATCATTCAACAAGCACGGCTTATCAATCAAAAAGTTCTGTCTTAACTGTTAACTATAAATTTTATACTTATGATAAGATACAAGCACAGAATTTACTTGAGAAATTTAAGATAAATTTTGAGAGCTATACTTTTACAAGTAATAAAATTGCCTATTTAGGTTTTGATGAAGGTAGTAATATTTTAAATGAAGAGCTTTATGAGAATAGAACTATTTTCAATGGTGAAGTAAAAATGAAATTTAGTTTAATTGTGGAACAGTCTCAAACTTCAACTATGACAATTAACACAGCGGCAGCAACTTTAAGTATTTCAAATTAAAAGGAGTTTAAAATGAGTGTTTCATTAGATTGGTTAACCGAAGTCGATGTAACTATTTCGACTACTGTTGTCCAAGTACCGTCATTCAATAACGCAATGATCATGGGAGTATTTCCGAGTGCAAGTAAGCCTGTAAGCTGGGGCTCTGCAATCTATAAATTGTATACAAGTTCAGCTACTGTCGCTAGCGATTTTGCAGCGGCTTTAGCGGCAGCGATATTAGCAACTCAATGGGCACAGGTTTTTAAATATCAAATACTTATTAAAGCAGCTAGTGACTTCTTTGCACAAACGCCAACACCGACAAGCTTATATATAGGCATGATTGATAATACCGCGACTGTAAATTATGTAACTCAAATCAACTTAATTTGTGCAGCGTTTAATAATTTTTATAGTTTTTATATTGCGGATCAAATTACTACAGCTCAAGTTTTAGGTACTTCACCAACTCCAAGCGGAGGCGGCATCTACGCAGCGGTTAACGGTCTAGCGTCTTCAAACAATTTAAAAGTTTGTTTTTTAGATACATCGGACCTTGATATTGTTGCTACAAATTTTTTATATGACGTTACAGCTTTAGGTATTGGAGCACAAAGAGTGATGTTATTTGCGCACACTGATAACCCTCAATCTGCGGTACCAAGCGCAGCGGTTGCAGCTCCTACTATTTGTTTAGGTGCGGCTACCATGGGAGCATTCTTCACAAATCTATTTACAAGCACCGTAGGTTTAAAATCCGTATCTGGTCAAACTTTATCAGGAAGTTTACCCTCTGATTCTGCCGTAACTTCATCTACAATTGGAACCCCTGGGGCGGGCGACGGACTATTGGGCGTTAATGCTAATGTGTTTCCAAGTTTTGGTACTTCTGCCACTGGTTATATCCAATACGGATTTATGGCATCAAGCACAACTTCCGCTTTGTTGTATTTAGACCAAGTTGTAGGAGCAGACTATATCAAGCTTAATGTTCAAGCAGACCTAGTAACTTATTTACTTGGTCAACAATCGGTTGGTGGAGTTCCTTATTCTGATGTTGGTATTCAAAATCTAGTATCAGTATTTAAAAAGACTCTCCAAGGGGCTGTTACACAAAATATTATTCAACAATTTGCTAATACAAATGTCACAGCGGTATCATACGCAAACACTCCAAGTGCTGATAAAACCAACAGAATCTATCAAGGATTAGCTGCAAGTTTAACTTACCTTGGAAGAATTCAAAGATTAAAAGTCGGAATAACACTAGGACTATAGGAGAAACAAAATCATGGCTAATGAAACAAGAATTGCTTTTAGTCCTTTAAATCATAAGATTAATTTAGGGGGCATATCTGTCACAGGTTTTGCAACTGGGACATATTTAGAAATAAAACCAAATACTACTATATCTGATTACGTTGGCGGTGCAGATGGTGAAGTGCATACAAACTTAATTGCAAATAACACTGCAACAGCAACTTTAAACATCTTTCCAGACAATCCAACATATAAACTATTGAGAGTTGCAACGGTTGCATTTCAAACCACAGGCGTATTTGTACCTTTTACAAGTGTCAATATTCTTGATCCTTTGGACACAACTTTTTCAGCAAATAGTAATATAACAACTCATAGTACGGATAAATATTCCCAAAATGCGGGCGATATGGTTAGGTCTTATGAAATATTACTTCACAACGCTATAAGGGTATAAAATGTTATTTTCATTACAAAGATTATGTATGGAATTGAGAGATTTTGTAAATTTAAAAGAAAATTTTTCTATTATTAAATATAATTTTTGTACCGAATTTGAAAAAGAAATTGATATGGGGCAAAGTAAATATTCTGAAGATGTTTTTGACTTTCTATATAATATTTATGATCATAAAAAAGTATTTAAAGGTAATTTATTTAAACAAATATTAAGTGACTTTTTAGATTTAGATTTTAAAAAATTCATTGATGTAGGTAATTATATTAATAATATATACACAGAAATGGCATTTTATAATAGAGATTACTTCTATGAAGTATTTAAATTTAATGATAGCGACCCTATAAAAATAGCAGAATCTTTTGGTAGAAATATGCAAGAAAATTATGATAAATTTATTAAACATTTTTAAGGAGATTCATGCACACTGACCGTA
>Ga0181348_1001095_pt1 | contig 11912 bp, 5 predicted proteins | sample Su13VDMM110DN_FD_130092 | JGI IMG/M metagenome (GOLD analysis project Ga0181348, IMG submission 130092) | Freshwater viral communities from Lake Michigan, USA - Su13.VD.MM110.D.N | ecosystem: Environmental > Aquatic > Freshwater > Lake | place: USA: Michigan | collected 2013-07-16
CCACGGGTAAATCTTTGAATAGCTGATTCCCAGAGATTAATAAATTTGTTGTTCATCAATAGTATTTAATGTTTATATTAAATATTTTCATGGCAAAAATTAATTTAAATACATTACCCAAGAAACAAACTGCTGCACCCTATCAATACAAGGATATCCACTTGGATTTAATACCTGAATTTACAGTAACTGGTGAATTATATAAAACCCCCGAACAGAAAGATTTCAAAGCTGATTATGATGTAACTGCTATTAAAAATTCAATCAGAAATTTATTAACTACTTCACCCGGTGAAAAAATATTAAATCCTGCATATGGATGTGATTTACGAGGGTTATTATTTGAACAAGTTACTAAAAATATCGGCGAGCAGATAGGAAATATAATTTACAAACAAATCACAACATTCGAACCACGTATTCGAATAGATAGACTAGACATTACAGTTAGTCCAGAAGAACAACAATATGATATTGAATTAAGTTTTTCAGTTCCCACACTAAATTTAGTGGGTATAAGCATACTTGGTATCTTAAATAGTAATGGATACGTTTTTAATAATAAATAATCATGGCAACTACTAATTACACAGAATTTAATTTACCTAGGGAAGCATATGCAACATTTGATGCTGTAAGTTTACGACAATTGTTCATTGATCGTTTGAACGATAGTGGGGCTTTTCCAGATATTAACTATGAAGGTAGTAATATATCATCATTAACAGATATTTTTGCACTAAGTTACCATTTATTGTTGTTTTATTTGAATAATACTGCATCAGAAGTTATTTTCAATCAAACTGAATTATATGAGAACATGAGTAAAGTTGTTTCATTAATTGGTTACAAACCGCAAGGTAGACAAACTGCATTGTTGAATTTTAATTTGAATGCTGACCTAAATTTACCAGCTAATTTTTATACATTAAAACGTTTTTCACAAATTACATTTAATGGTAATACATATTCAACAAATAAAGACATATCATTTGAAAAATTGACAGATATAGCTGAAGTTATATCATCTGTTGGTAATAATAATTTAATTTACCAAGGTAAATTTAAAGAATATCCAGTATATACTTCAATTGGTGAGGCTTTTGAACAAATTACCATAACGAATGATCCATCTAATAATGGTGAGTTTGATAAATTCATTGACAACAACAACATATTTGTGTTTGTTAAAGATATTTACACGGGTGTATGGTCTCAATGGAATGAAACATCAAGTTTATTTTTAATTGATGCTAATACATTAGGTTTTGACAAAAAATTAAATGAATTTGGTAGATACGAAGTTAAATTTGGTAACAATGTCAATGGTAAACAATTGAACCCAGGTGATACAGTTGCTATTTACTATTTAGAAAGTGATGGTAACTTAGGAACAGTTGGACCCAACACAACCTCTTCTTCAACAATTGCATTATATAATACTGCACAATTTAGAGACATAGGTGATGATATATACAATACAGATCTAATTTACATTGATGCTAATACATCAAAAACATTAACGGTTAGTAACTTTTTTCAATCAACAACACCAACAAATTATGAAAGTGTTACTCAAATTAGACAAAATGCTCCGATTTTATTTACTGCACAAAATCGAGCTGTAAATGCTACTGACTATAATGCATTTTTAACAAAAAATTATTCAGATATTATTAATAGCAGTTCAGTATTGAATAATCAAGAATATGTGTCAACATATATCAAATATTTTTATGATATTGGATTAGAACAACCGAATTCAAATGAGCGTGTTCTATTTAATCAAGTACAATTTAACGATGCATGTGATTTCAACAATATCAACATATTTATTGTACCAACCGTTGGAGCAATTTCAAATCAATTGACTCCAAATACTGTACCATTAGCTCAAAAACAACTAATTAAGAATTTTTTCAATGAAATAAAATGTGAAACTCACAATATTACATTGAATGATCCGATTTATGTTGCATTTAGTTTTGGGTTGCCGGTTCAAGGTGAACTTATTAATGTTGATATTAAAGACACCACAGTTGTAAAGATTAAACGTATAGATAATTCTGTTTTATCAAAAGAACAAATTAAAACACAAGTTGGTAGTGTAATTTCAAATTTCTTTAAACTTGAAAATAATAAATTAGGTCAATTAATTGATATTAATAAACTGAATATTGATTTATTAAACATTGCCGGTGTTAAATCAATTATGGTTGAACGAACATACAACGGTGATGTATACAAAACACCTAATTTAAGTTTTATATATTGGAATCCATTATACCCTAATACAAGTGTACAGTCAACTTCACAAAATATTTCAATTGAAAAGTTTCAATTTCCATATTTGTATGATGAAACCAAACAACTTGCAAGTATTATTGTAGAATAACAACTAAATGAGCGATTTAATCAAAACAAATTATAATTATTTTTACATAAAAAACTATACAGGAATGTTTTCAACATCAAGTTATAGTTTACCAATTACCCCATTTACATTTATACCAACTGGTATTACTGATATCGGTAATCAATATTCCAACAAAAAATTATTATGGGATTTCGGTGATAACACCACATCGAAAAGTGTAACTGCTACACACAGTTATTCTTTACCCGGTACATACACGATCACTTTATATTTGATTGATGCTCTTGGTAATGGTGTTGTTGATAGTTACAAACAGACTGTTGATGTTTATGACATAGTGCCTGACAATTTTGTAGTAACTACATTAAGTTACTGGGCTAATATATCATCACATTTTGATAATTATTTTACAATAACACGATTTAATAGTTGGAGAAATTACGATAAATTTATTGTGGATGGTTACAAATTTAATTTATATGGTAAAAATACAAATGCACCATTATTAGATGTAGATGTATACAACAAAGAAATTTATTCACATTTATTACCATATGCGGGATTTTTTCAAAAAACCTGGAATACATATATTAATGATTATGAAAAAATTCCAGTCAATTCCGTAATAACTACCTCAACTGAATTGTATTATAAATTATCTGGTAGTAATATTATTAAATGTGACAGCACTGATGTTGGATCATGTTTCGCTGGGACATCTGGTACAGCTGATGTATATTTTATTGATGATTTTTCACCAGAAAATCGATGTGACACTTTAAGTGCATGTGAGAGCCGTAATGCAAATATTTTTATTTCACAAGATAATATCAATTTAAGTGATTACACACTTGATCAAGGCAATTTAGACAACACATTACCTAAATCAAAATATCAAATTATACAACAAATTCCAAAAAATGTTTTTTATGCAACTATACCACAAAATGATATAGGTCAAATATCGTTTACATCAAATGGAATTGAATCATTTACAATTGATTCTAATCAATTTACAGGTACCCAAATACCATTTGTTATTAGGTTACAAGATTCAAACAATTACCCTGCAAAATATTTACCGGTGCTTACTTTAATTAATAATAATTCTGCTTTGAGTGCTGGAAACATTAAAATTTCATTATTAAGTGCTGGTGTAACAGTTGGTAATGCAACAATAACTGCAGATTTTGACAATTTAACCGCAAAAAGCATTTACGGTGGGTATTTCAAAGGGTATATCGAGTGCCCAATTGAATGTAATAATGTATATTTACAAGCATCTGTATTATATAATTCAATAACTGGTAGAAGTGTAAATTTATTTTTATTACAACCTGAAAGTCGGTATATACATAGCATACAACCACTTTCAGGTGGGTATTCCACATCAACAATATCAACATCAACAATATTTACATCCACAACAGGTGCTGCAGCTGTAGCAGTAATTCCTGAAACTGGATCAGTGTGGATTGTTGATGCAGATCGTGATATAATTGTAAAATACAACAACACCGGAACATTATTAAGCAGTTTCAATTTATCAGCAATGCAATTATCTGCTGGCGGCACTGTTAATTTACTTGGATCATTATCAAGTGCTGCACCATCATATATAGCATTGGATGGTAATTACAATGCCTGGGTGACATTATTTGATGCTGTTAGTACAATAAAAATAAATCAATTAACTGGTAAAATTGATGCAGTTGCAATACCACCATTTGCAAATACATATTATGGTGATTTATCTGGTAGTTATTTCACACTTAGTGGGTTTGCAAATGATAATAGCTTGACACCATCTTGTGTTGATACAGACACACAAAATAACATTTGGGTAACTTACAGCAACCCGATTTCATCATATATAATTAAGTATTCAACCACCGGAACAGTGCTGTCAACAATTACAGTAGATTTTGGGTATTCAGCTGATGCATTGGTTGTAGATAAAAATGATAATATATGGGTAGTTTACAAAAATTATATAAACAGCACGTTAACATTGAATGAATGTAATGATAGTGTATATTATATAAATGGAAAAACTGGAGACAAAACACAAATACCAATATGTGGTTATATTGGAGATATTACACTTGATTACGATTCAAATGTATGGTTAACAAAAAATAAAAATGTAGTTGTTAAAATATCACCAGATTGTATCAAAACGGTATTAACATATCCAATTAGTTCTTCACCAAATAACACAACCACATATTTAACTGATATAGAAGGTATTGGTGGGGTTGATGTAAATAGTGTATTACTTGTAAGCAGTGCTGATAGACGGGTTTATAACTTTAATTCAACAATTACAACAAGTTTTGCAGTAACAGCCTTGCCGGATTTAAATGTAAATTCGGGTGAAAATAAATTATTTGCGGTTGGTGATTGGACTGGTGTGCGATGGATGACAAAATATAGATCAACTGTACCATCATTAGTTGTAAATAGTGACACATTTAATGTTTATCTATCAACTGGTAAATATTCCATTGGTAAAATTAATGAAAATGTTGATTTTACTGAAATGTACAAATCTTACATTTTTCAAGAAACATTATTAGAAAATAATACAATGTTTACTGATTTTATTGGATCAATAGTTGGTAACATTGAATCAAATCCCAACACATTAGGCAAACGTGTGTATGAAAAAATTTCAAACTTTGTTGACAACACATACAATCCACAAACATGTAATATACCAGCACTTGTAAGTTTATATCAACAATTTGGACAAAATACTACACAATTTGATAAATCTCAATTTTCATACCCTGCTGATCTAGCACGATTGATTGATTTATTTTCAATCAAACAAAGCAAATTGTGGGGTAGTCGAAATAAATTTGCAGAAAATTACAATAAACGTGGTACTGTTAATAGTGATACATACGGTATTAATTTAGGTGATAAACTTAATTTTTACACAACAATTTTGACTGCAGGAAGTGCAGCAGTTCCTATTGTTGCATATGAAAAATTCAGTGAAACATACAAATTGTTAAATACTGATGTTTTGAGTGGGAATCATACAACATTTAGAAATTCAACAACACAAACATATGAATTATCCACTTACAGTAACTACTGGGGGTGGAATTTAGTGTTACCAAGTGATTATACATTAGATGAAATAAACAATTCATATATATTTTACACATATATACCCACTCAAGCTAATAATCAATTAGAAGGTATTATAAACTGGGAGGATACATTAACAACCATATCTGAAAATTTAAGTACCAGGCCTGATTGGCAAAATGTTATGGAAAACATGTTAACATATCAATTATATAAAGGCATGCAAGTATTTACCAGTTAGGTTAACGTTGACAATTAAATACTAATATGCCAATTGATACAGTAACATTTAAAAAAGTTACATTACCTAATTCTATTACTAACGAAAATGTCGTTCAGTCACATGCATTAGATAATCAGTCTCCGCTGACTTTTTATGATTTTTTGAAATTTTCAAAAGAAGTAATAACACCACATGAATATAATGTATCGTATCAAAATTATTTACAAAAATGGTACACATTAAAAAACAATACGGCTGATGTAGTTACAGCCAATATTAGAGATAGATATATTGAATTAATTAAAGATATTTCAATAAATTATACATCAAGTGAAGAAAAACGGTTCTTGTCTAATATTGATTATAATAATTCAAATGATGTTGCAATTATTATACCATTTTATTCCCGTAAATTAATTGAAATATGCCAGTTTTACATCGAAAAACGAGATAAATTAACGTTTCAAGTTGAACGAAATAAAATTAAAGGTAGTAACACAAGTATAAAACATGCCGTATTTGAAGAAATAGTTGATTATGTTTTTCAAAATGATCAACCTACTGATTACTCAATTAGCAAAACACCACTTTCTGCAATAGCAAGTAATCTAAATATCGAAACTGAAGAGTTGTTTGATTTTTATAATAATTACTTCGATATTGATCCAAATAACACTTATAGTGATTATAATGTACAAACAAAAGAGCGCCAAGATTATTTCACATCAAATGTAAATGATATTGATATTGATTTGTTTACCGATTTTGATGCAGCATTAAGAAAATCCATATTTGGTAATTTGGTGTTTTTAAAAGAAATTGGTAACAATTTTTCAATTAATTATAATTTCGATACAATCAATTTAAATTGCAAACCGGGTGATAAGTTATTTGAATATATTACAGCTAATAAAGCAGATAATAATAGATTTTTAAATCTTAAAAAACAATTAATTGAAAAATATATCGGTACTGATTTTTATTATCTATCAACTGGTACAGACATTACGTCACCAAAATATGATAAATTGTTCACAGCAGTTAATCCATCTGGTAATTTATTAAATAGACATTTTCCTTCGACTGCTACAGTTCCAGAATTATCTGAATTAGAATCAATTAGACAATTTGGTTTATTTTTCACACCCGATAAATCGGGATTATTGTATTTTTCATATCCAGATAAAAAATACATTATTGATTATGCAAAATTACTACCCAATAAAGTTTACATTTTCCCAGACCCTACATTGTACGGTAATACAACTGGATTAACTAGAAGTACATATGAATACCCATTGATACAAATAGTTGATTATACCAGCTCAGTTAATAATGCAAGTATGTATTATGCTGAAGGTGATATAAGAATTAATCCGTATACCCAAAGTTTCTACAGTTATTTTTCAGTTGGTCAAATTAATAATAGTGTTCAAACTGGTATATCTGGGTTGAATGTTGCTTTTAATAATTTATACAATAAAGGAATTATAACAGATTGGAAATCAGACATATACGGTAACCAGTTTGGTGTGTTCAAACAAAAAATACGTAAAAATTACACAGAAATACCTAGTACTGCACCCAAATGTATTGTAATTGATGGGTACCAACTATATGATAATTTAGAAGGATACAACTTCAATTATTCATTAACTGGTAATTACGGTACAAATACAAATCGTACTGGGTTGACAGCGCAGTCTCCAAGTTTAACAGCTACAGATTATGCATACACATTACATTTCAGGGAGTTGTATCCATATGAACAATGCCCTGCAGAAAATGTAACATGTTTATTCGTGGATGGAGGTGCACTGACATTCAAAGATGGTAGTTTATTACCTGAAACATACAGTACTGATTCCCCTAGTTGGCCCGGTAATCTGACAAATACACTATATTATTACAATACTTTATATGATGCTGGTACTAACTTTGATGCATGTAATACAAGTAGTACCAACTATAAATTAATTGATTGTGATACATTTGCAGGTAATAGTTGCAAACTAGTTAATGATTATGATTACACATATAAAAAGAGTGCATATGTTGATACTATTATAGATTCGTCTAAAACGTTGTTTTCTTCAGTTACATCAAATCAATATGATATGTCTCTGTATGATTATGTTGATTTAGATGGTCAAGCATTTGTAAGAAATATTGGAACATCAGAAGTGTTGCATATTTCAGCAGCTTTGACTAATATATTTACCAAATATTCTAGTGAAATTCAAACTCAGTTAGCTTCAACAATTAAAACATTACAAGTTTATAATAATTTTATTTTTATTGAAACTCCAAGTTATCTTATTATTGATAAATTAGTTTACAAAGATTTAGAATTTATATCACCCAATACACAAAACACTGTTTTAAATATTTCTGTAAGTGCACCATGTGCTGAACCATTTATATTTGAAAATCGAAACTATTGTTTTGTTGCAAGACTTACGAGTTATAACAGTAATAGTAATACCGTATCATATTACCCAATTATTTACAAATACAATTATACTGACACAACACTTGAAAAAATATACCCAGTGAATACAACTTCACTTGCTACATTAACTGGTGTATTTGCGAGTAAATTAACTGCAAAAATTGTTAGAATTAGTAAACCTAAATTAACATATAATAGCCGTAATGATAAGTTCAATTTAGCATTTATAGGAAATGACTCAAATGACCTAGCTTATATTTACAGTATCACATTTAATTACAAAGGTAACACTGTAAATATAGATGAAACAACAGTTTATAATATTGCATCCACTGCAACTGCAATAACATATAATATGTATGATTTGAACACCTTTACGTTATTAGGGTTGGTGTCAACTACACCACTAACATCAACTCCAATATCAATTGATCAAACTGCTGGTACAATAACAATTTATGGATAATTATACATACTATTTAAATTTAACAGCAACGGATACATCTGGTACACAATACTTGGATGAACGTGTATTTTTAGGTGCAACAACTATTACTTTCAATTTATCAGGTGTAAATGATAGTAAAAATGCAACATTGAAAACAATTGTTGATTTCGGTGACGGTTCTACACAACTTACACATGAAACAGAGATAATTCGTACCTATTCCAATACTGATGAGACAGTTCGAATTGCACAATATGGTACATTTAGTGAAGCATTGAATCCATACACACATGTTTATACACCAGACCTGAATACATATTATTTACAATTGTCTGCACAAATATTATTTACATTTAGTAATTATGCACAATATAGAATTGTGATACCAATTAGGATTACACAAGATTCGTATTACAATGTGTATGAAAATTTGAAAATTGTAAGTACACAATTTGTAGATACTTCTGCAAATGATATTTTTACATTAATTCAATCAAAAACAGGTAATTTGTATAATGTTGTATTAAAGACGTGAACCCATAAATACTAGTGATGCAAATTTTAAGCGTAAAGGATTACTGTATACCGTTGAGTGCAACATACACATTGGATACTGATTTGAATTTTAAAAAATATCAAATTATTACACCAGAAGGGTTGAACCTGTTTTCTGAAAATATTTTTAGTAATTTCAAAGACGCAAAAATCAACAATTATAGTAATATTGTATTGGGTGATAATGTACTGTTGAATGATGTAATCAATATAAACATTAAACCTATTGATTATATTGATATATTTAGTACAACTTTAGCATTATATGCATACAACGGGGTTGATGATAATACAAAATTTGTAACATTCAACAACTGTAATGGACAATATTATTATTCAAAACTCAATGATGCTATTGATACAAATTCTACATATTTTACTGTAACTTTATTGAATACATTATGTGCAACAGTTACACATCAAAATAATAATATATTATATTATTTATCATATTCACCAACTGCATCTGCATTAGAACTTACACAAAATACACCATATATTTTTAGATATCAACTTGATAAAAATTCAAATTGTTTATCTTTATTTGTGATATATAATAGTCAAACGTATATTGTTAGTGATATTGCTGATAGACTAACTATTTCACCTGTCCAAACAGGATCTAATATATTTTTCAATTCAAGCACATATTTCAACGTTAATTATTACAAAAATAACTTAACATCAAATTTAAATACAACGTGGATTTCGTATGACACAACTGATCGGAACTCTTTAAAAGCAAACCCTGATAAAAGTAAATTAAATCTTACAAACAACATTTTATTTACAAGTCAATATTCATATATAAAAGATAATTCAATCGATTATAATTTTTTAGTGTTGAAAAATCAATTCACACACAAAAATTACAGTTATCGTTCCGATAACGTCAATCATGAATTAAATCAAGATACACCACAAGTTCAAAATCGTTTTTACAGTAATGTATTTACTGGTAATCAACAAGAACTTGGTGATTCTAATATTACATTAAATTATGAATGTTATAATACAGATTATTTGTTTAAACCTGATCAATATACGATTTTCAACACATCACCTAGTTTATATCCATTTGAACAATTAAATGTAAATGATACATTATGGAATAAAGCTGGTGCAATTGGTGGGGATGCACCATATTATTCTGATAAAATTTTTACAAAACGAGACCAATCTGCATATTCATATAATGATGGCCAATATTTGTGTACATGGTTATTAACTGATAATGCAAACACACCAGGTGTTTGGGTTGATAGATATTACAACCCATCAATGATTAGTTATGTTGCAGCTTTAACTGCTGGAACTGTTGATGTAATAGATACATACAACAATCCAGTTTTGGCAGCAATTACTGGTGAATTACCATTATCAGAATTTACATTTGTTGATAAAAAAAGTGATTTGGTTTTCACTCCAAGTACAGAATATATTTACCATAGAATTGGTGAAAAATACGTTGATGAAATTGTAACTGCATTATCACGAAGTATTATTCAAGATGGATTAGATCTTATAACTGCTAAAGGTACTGAAATTGTGATTGAAGGTGGATTAGATGATAAAATATACAATCTTAATAATAATTCATATGCATTAATTACAAATTACAATAAATTAAATGAAAATTCTCAATTTACTTTATCGTTTTGGTTGGGTGCTGACAATTGGCAACAAGAATTTGGACATCAAATTGTCGGTAATCTTACCGATAGGGGATTTGGAGTAATGTATGATCAATTGGTTACACCGTTTATTAATGTACCAGCTTTAACTGGTGTGTATATTTACAATACGGATTTTAATTTGATTGACACTGTTAGATTTGAATCAAGTGAATTTGCACCATCTTCAGAAACTATAATACCTAATGATTATACATCTGTTACTTATACAACTGCATATTTTGTAAAAACATTACATCGAACAGATCATTTAGCACCTGCTGGGGCAATTGTTGTACCGAAAATATTAACATGCACACTTAATTCATTACCACCAACAGAATGTAATTGTGGTGTACTTTTAACTGAAACATTTGACTATATTAATACTGAAACAGATTTAAATTTACTAATTGAACCATGTAAATTATTTATCGTACCATGTATTACTGGAACAACTGTATATTCTGCAGTAACTACATTATGTGCAGCAGGTTTTCAAAATGTGTTAGTGTTTGAAACCACAACATCTACATCTGTAACAGCAGACAATTCAAATGTATGTATAGTTGACACACAAACACCGGAATGTGATACACGATATTGTAGTAACGATATTCAAATAGTGTTGAATTATGCTGCATGTGGTACAACAACAACTACCACTACTATTACACCAACAACCCCAGCACCGGGTACAGGCACTGCTCCACCAAATAGTACACCTGGTATTGTAACGTTACCGAGTTTCACGACCACTACAACCACCGTAGCATCAAATACACCCCCACCCCAGGATCCACCACCGGGGTGTACATCCCCAACAAATGATATGTTTACAAATGCTATAAATTATGGTGATGCTCAGATAATGGACGAAATAGTTAACACTCAATGTGCAACTGCTCAATCCGGTGAAACAATAACTGGTGATCGTAATGGATCAATATGGTATAGAATAACACCTGTTTTAGGTGGCTCACCTGGGTATATGTTGTATAATTTCAAAAATTTAGATGGAGATACCACAACATTTACTATTTATAGTAGCGTGGATAATACATTAAATAACTTGGTATCGG
>Ga0181348_1001097_pt1 | contig 11909 bp, 13 predicted proteins | sample Su13VDMM110DN_FD_130092 | JGI IMG/M metagenome (GOLD analysis project Ga0181348, IMG submission 130092) | Freshwater viral communities from Lake Michigan, USA - Su13.VD.MM110.D.N | ecosystem: Environmental > Aquatic > Freshwater > Lake | place: USA: Michigan | collected 2013-07-16
GACTGCTGCTTCATCACATCGTTGATGTACGGGTTCATGTAACTTTGAACGGTGCCAAAGTCGTTCATTGAACCAGTCAACTTGCCGAGATTGCTAAACGCTTGCCCCTGTAACGGAGAGGTGCCTGCGGTCAATGGGCCTTGATAAACAGGGGTGACTTGTTTAGACAATGCAAGGCTTCTCGAAGCAATGTCACTGAGCGCGGGAGCAGCCCAATTGCTTAAAGTTTGTTCTTGAACAACATTACCGCCTTCTGCAAACGCCACTGGGCCACCACCTGCGTAGGCTGCAATGCCACCGCTTGAGGCCTTCATGACCTTCGGCATAAACTTCTCTGGGTCGATTTGTTTGCCTTGCTTGGGGTTACCTGTCCGCGCCCTACGAACACGCTCCATCATTTTTTTGAGCACCTCTGCCCCTGCTTCAGAGTTGCCATTCCCAAAGTGTGCAACCACATCTGCGGGCCACACAAATTCACCGTGGCTCAGTCTGGCTGGATGCTTGCCATCAATGTCCGTTTCAATCTCATCAGCCATCCCGTCAGTTGGGCCTCGCAAGTACCGCCCATCTTTTTGCTGTAGGCCCATGATCCCGCCTTTGGCTGCATAAGTGACATCAGAAACGCCGTAATCTTGCCCCATCGTCGGCTGACTGGAATATGGAATATATGGTTGTTGTTTTGGCTTCCCCCGACTTGCCGTCATCGTCGTGCTAATTGGCGTTTGCAATCCATCCTTCTTGGGAGTAATGAAGTCTTTGTCAAACATCCCTCTAGCCGCCATAAAAATCTGCGCCAGTTCGGCAATGCCTTCAGGGGAGGATGCTTTCTTTGAAAGACCACCCTTCAGCGACTTCAAGAGTTTGGTATACCACTCCTCTTCGGGAGGAGGTGCTGGCTGCGAGGCGCGACCGTAAAAGCCCTGATTGGCTTTATCAGACAATTCCTCATCTGTTGCATAAGGTATGCCATAGAACCCCTGATTGGCAGGATCATACAGTTGTTCATCCGTAGCATAGGGAATCAAATTCTTAGGGTCGCTGAAACTGTACTTCGGCGTCCCACTTCCAATATTACTTAAATCCAAGTTGAAATCAAATGATGGAGCACCACTGCCCATAAGGTCGTCAAGATAACTCATGATTTACCTCTTATGCAAAATTGTTGGTTGACGGCATGAAGTTTTGCGACTTCTGTGCGGTTGGCTCAAATGCCTGTGCAACATTAAACTGGGGGCCAGCAAAAGCAGGGGCAGTGGGTTGCGGTATGGAGTTAACCAACTGCAAGAAATTCGCCATATTGCCAGAGCCCATTGTCGGGATGGAGCCAAATCCCTGATTGCCGCCTTGATTCTGGGGACTATTTTGTGGGAAACCAGTCTGGTTTGCCATGCCAGTATTGATGCCGCCAGAACCGCCAAAGAGTCCAGCAAACGCAGGGCCAATTGCGCTGCCCAAACCGCGCTGCGCCCCGGCTTGAAGAAACTTATCGAGAGTGGCGTTACCTGTACTAGGAATCTGACCGACTAACTGACCAATACCAGAACCAACAGCGGAGGTGGCTGCACCAGTCAAAGCGGATTGAAATGGGTTTTGCCCAGTTGCCAGACCCCTAATGCCACCCGCTGCGGCCCCACCCAACGAATCCGCTATGGCGTTTGTAATGCCAGCATTCCCGATCATTGGCAAGTTTGCGGTGGCAAAGTTGCTACCCAGTCTCCCAAGACTACTCAACCCATAGTTTAACGCTGCGCCCTTGGCAATATCCCCAAACTTCTGACCTTGCGCCAACCCCAATGCCGCACCTACTGCTGCGCCAGCAAGTGGATTAACTGCCCCAATGACAGGGGCGGCATATTTAAGGATTGCTCCACCAATCCCACCGGGAGCATTGCTCTTCCACTTGGGAGTAAACACCGGATTGCCTTGGGCATCCGCTTGTACGTAATAGTTGGTTAAGCCTTTGCCACCAGACTCCCATCCAATCTGGGCGCGGCCATCCTTGCCCATCTTCCTGTTTTTGTAATGGGGAATGACCTGACCAGTATTTTTGTTGATCAGTTGCTTGCCGTCTTTAGAAAACCCAAGGTCTGACAGGCTACGAACACCCTTGTCATACAAGATTTTTGCCATCTTACCTTGGTGGAAGTCGGCTGATCTGTTGCCTTTCCAACTAAACCCATAACTAGAGGCTTGCCCACCAAGTTGCTGAGACAACAAAGCAAGGCCAGCGGTGCGTTCTTGCTTGGCCTTGTTCTTGGCTTGCCCCGCTGCAATAGCGGCTTGGAGTGAGGGATTATTTGCTACCGCTCTGGCAAGAAAATCATTTGCTTGTGTGACAGCCATCATTGCCCCGCTCTTAGCGTATGGTTAAACATCATGTTATCACGCAGGTAGCGCGGAGACAAATGACATCGTTGCCACCACAGAAGCGGTGGAGGGCTTGGTTGGTGAACCAGAAGCAGCGTAGGTCTGGATCGTAACTAGAACGTCTTCGATTGACCAATAGATTTCTATGAAGTCATTGGCGTTCATGGACATGAAGTAGTTCCAACCCTTGATGTCATGCGCTGGGTCGCTAGGGCCTTTACGGGCTGGTAAACCAATCAGACCTGTAGAGCCCACAATATCGGTTCCGTTTTGCTTCAGCCATATAAACATATCTTGCGGACTGTTTTGCAGGTTTTGCGCTTGCACACTGAACTGCAAGTTGTAGATACCGGAGCGATCAACTGTGATTTGAGAAGACGGAGCAGTCACCCCGTTTGAAAAGTCTTCCACCTCAAACAGTAGTTGAGTTGCCGTATTGACAACGGCTGTTTGATCTACAAAACTTGAAAACGCTCCATACGGATTGTTGATGTACGCGCCACCCTCTCCACCAATCAGAGCCGCTACATTCCCATCGATCTGGTTGAAGTACAACCGAAGAACATTGTTTAACTGCTCTAGATACAGTTTATCCGGTGGCTGTGGGCTAGACGGTAGCCTTGGGGCTACAGTCGGAATAAGCCGATTTATCAGTGGGCTGGTTGCCATTATGCTTTCCTGCCATCTGCACGTAAATCAATACGCATATTACCCATCTGCCACTGTACGCCGAGCGTATCGGAACTGATCTGAAACGCCAACTGCCGCCCACGCACTCGGGTGTAAACCTCTGGGGTGAACTGCTGTACTTCATATGTGCGGACAGTCTGATAGTTCTGTGCGCTGGTAATGTCGGGGCTTGCAGCCGTCTTGTACGCAGAGCCGGGGAAGTTGCGCGGATAAATGCTCAGAGTACACATAGGCGCATTAACAAATGAGCCGTCAAAGGTCAAGTCAGGGATGGCTCGCCACACAAAACCATAGTTGTGTCCATCATCAATGTCAAAGTCCGAAGAAGTTACATACGAACTGATGGCAAGTGGAGGGGTGACCACATTGTCGTCCGTACCGTTCTCATGGTAAACCAGCAGGGCATTTGCATTACTACCTGCGATTCCATAAGTCATCGCCATTGGAGATGCGCGAAGCGGGCTGTCTAGCCATGCGGTTCTACCCTGCGGCAGCCCATTGATATTATCCCATGTACCGTAGTACCAGACCTCATCTAGATGGTTGTAGATGACATAGCGGTCAATGACATTAGAGCCCGCCGAGCAGTAATGCCACCATATTTCGTTATAGCCTTCGTTCGTGCCCGAAGTAATTTGAAATCCTTGTTCTAGGTTAATATCACTAAACACATACTCTCTCAGGGTGGACGCTAAAGTTTGCACTCGACCAGAGTACATATAAAATTTGTCTTTACCCATCCAATAAGTTACGTTGTTAACAGTAACAACAGCATTGGGGCTAGAAATAGAAATGTTGTCTCCCATGATCTGAAAGCCCCAAACATATGGAGCCCCAAGGTACTGCATGGAATAGATGGCTGAGTCAGTAAAAATCAAGATTTCTTGACGAGTCTGGATCGCTGTAATGATAAAAGAGCCCCGGCTCAAGCGATAGTCACCCGCCTGATTGGTGATGGCTGGAATCCAAGTGGCGTAACTCTCTTGATCTGACCAGCGAATCTGCATCGGGTCAATCGTTATGGTGGCGTAAACGCCAGAAGGATCGTTGCATCCAAACGCAATCACAAATCGTGATGCATCTGACACCATAATAAAGTTAACCAGCGATGGGCACGATGCATCGACTGGTGCGCCGCCGACTGTGGTGCTGGCTTTAATCTCTACACCGCGATCAAATACAGTGGGGGTTGGATTGGTATCCCAATAGCACATCGGCCCACCACGGGGGTTAAAGATTAAATTCTCGCCAAAGTTAGACTGACTCCAAAGTCTCAACTGTAATCCTGCCCCCGCTGAACTTGCTGCGGCAATTCCCCAGCCCGTAAACGTAGATGACTGTTGTACAACCGCTCCTAAACTGTGAGTGGCGGCGGTTGACCCGCTTGCCCCACGAGTGCAACTAGTCAACTGATTTGCTGAATTGCCTAGATAGGTAATGTTTTCGCCATCAATAGTCACTGCCCCTGTAGGTGCGCTAAACGATGCGGAACTTAACAAAGGAATTACGGTGTCAGAACTACTAACGGCTGCACTTAGCGTAGACGACACCGCACCAGTCACAACGCCGCCCCACAATCCTGCGCCCCAACCCACCCCTGCCGTAAACGTGCTGCCACCCGTATTGAATTGATACGTCAAGGTTGCAGTGGCCGCAGATGTCCCGCTAGATGCGGCGAGGGAAGTTACAGTTATGTAGTAACTATTGTTGTCTAGGTAGGTGATTTGAAATTCACCTGTTAGGGTGGCGACAGGGATGCCGTTGACCGTTGCAGGAGCAACCGGGGAGATGCTTGAGATCGTGACGAAGTCGCCACTTACAGCACCATGCGCGGGGTCGTTTACACGAACGAGGGACGATGCAACTGTGGTAGTAAACGCATTTGCGACTGCTGTATTTGTATCGCGGATGGGCGTGACATCATAGAACTCACCGCCATTACCGTTCTGAATGTAGTATTTAAGGTTTGTCCCAATGCCGAGCAGGTTGTACCCCGACAGAGTAACCCAGTTCCACATACCACGGGCAATTCCCCACAAAACACCTGTGGGTGGAGTTGAAACTGTCGTCGGAACTCCCGCAATAATGGTGGCGACAGTGCCAGTGTCTCGCACCCATCCGCCGATCTTCTCGGCTTGCCCCGAACGGAATCGAATCTTGTCCGCAGCGAACCAGCCACCCTCATTCGCATAAGAGGTTGCTTCTCTGTTTACCCCCGGCTTGAAGACAAGTTTTTTAAGTGGCATGGTGGCTCACATTGCTAGAGCGGTTTGCTTAACTTCAGAAACTCTACGTTCCCAGCCCCTACCAAAAGTGCTCCAAGTGGACAACCCTTGCAGGAACTTCAGACGCTGGGCACTGTAGTTTCTGATGACGGTGTCTGGGGATGTGGCTAATGTCATAGCAAGAGTTTTTGGGCCAATGGAGCCATCTGCTTCAACACCCAGTGCGATTTGAAGCCACTGCGATGCTCTACGCACCCCTGAATTTACCGCTGCATCGAATACACAGTAATCAACACCAGCGGGCAGTTTATCTCCCTTGACCCTATCCCAGTACAACTCTTTGTACAATGGCTTGACCTTTTCTGGGGTAAGTGCCTTCATTTCGGCTTCGTTTACTGCGCGATCAGTCCAATCTTCCCACACTTCTTGGGTAACTCCAAGGTTTGTCCTCCCTCCCGGATCGCTGGGGTGGTTAACGTAACCTCCTTCGTGCTTGATGAGGTGGTTGAAGCAAGCATCGAAGTTGGTGTTCATTTTCTAAGTGCCTCGCCTTTTTCCTTACTGCCAATGCTGGAGCCAAACCAAAAATTCAAAACCGTAGAAACAACCGTACCCAATATGAAGCCGAGAATCGTGTCCGCGAACCTGACGTTATTCTCTGGGATTACGCCAAACGTAATAAAGCCAACGTAGGCTACCGCAGCAACAGACCAGAACACGGTCAAGTACATAGTGAAGCGTTTGGAGAAGAGGTCAGACTGCTGTAGCGCAATCTTCTGCATATCTCTAGCGTCGGCAGTGTTGGCGTATTCTGCCTTCAGTTTTTCCAGATCAAGTTCAGCCAGTTTGCGAGCCGCTTCTGGATCGCTAGCAATGGCTTTGGCAACATCTTCAACTGCGTCTTTAACCCCGAATTTATTGGCGAGAGCAGACACAATAAGGCCACCAGCAGGGCCAGCCACAGCAGTTGCAACAGCAGGTGCAATACCTCTAAGAATGTTGAGAAGATCATTCATTGAGCCTCCTATGCGCTGATATTAGAAGCCGCGACAAACAAGTCGTCAACTTGAGTATCGGTGAGGTTGAGCATTGCGGCCAGCGCATTAAGAGTTGGCGAAGTTCTTTCCCAGTCCGTCGCATTTTCCCAAGCCAACCTCTGAACGTTGTTTGGGTCAAGAGTGTTGATGTAGGTGCGGACGGTGTCCAGATACCCGCCAGCCGCAAGGATGGCAAGGGCTTGAAACCTCGTCACCGTTGCGGGGATGGGTGGCGGTGGTGGCACATAAGGCTCAGGCACGTTGCCCTTGGCGAGCCACTCCTGCACTTCTGGTGCTTCAATTAAACCGCTCCAATTTCCACTGGAAACTACGCGGTTTGTTTCGTCGGTGTATTTGTAATTCATAGTTCGCAACCCGTAAACAACAAATAAGCACTTGCTGAATTGAAATAAATTTGCGCTGCCTGTCCACCAGTCATACCTGATGAATTTGCCAAAATTCTTACCGAATTAGTTGAGCCGTTTGAAAACGTAAGTCCGGTTGCTACCCCACCACCGATAATAGTATTAACAGTAAAATCTGCAACAGCCGAAATAGAAATACCTGTTGGAGATGTTCTAGGTGTTACTGGCAAGGGTATGGGCATAGTAACAACAGCGCCAGCAACATTTACAAGCCCAGAACCTGGCAAGAAATCAACAATAGAAGAACTGCGGTATGCTGGCAAATACCTCTGACACAGCGCCAACTCCATACCAATCGGACGTTGCTCAAATGGCGTGGCGACGGGGCCGACTTCGAGTTGGACGTTGAAATGAGTTAATGTGGCGCCAGCATTGCTGACAAGAGAATTTGCACCTGTTGCGCCTGTGTAGCCAACTGCTGCCCAAGCACCAGCAGGGCCAGACGCTGTTGGGCCTGTCCCGTAAGAAAACAGAACTGACATCCCAACGCTAGTTGTTGTCAACCAGTCAGTAAACGCGCCCGTCGTATCACCGGGAATAGTGATACTTATTCTTGTGGGTGTTGATGCAACAGGAATTGAATAAGTAAAAGGATATGATCGGGTGTTTGCGTTGTTTCTTATTGACCCGCCAAATGTTCCGGTCAAACTAGATGTTGCATAAAATGAAAGGGTGACAGTTTTTGCACTTGCCGTACCCCATGCCAAATCAGCAATGTTCAAGCCTTCAATTTTGTGAAGGATGCAAAAAACCTCGGACGCAAGCGGCGTGTAAGCAACAAGTGTTGTTGCAGTTAGTGTGTTGCCAGACGCGCCAGCAGCCACAGCCGTAGAACTTGCTGCTCCAGTCGAGATGCTGTACTTACCCGCAACAGACTGAACAGCCTGCCATTGATCTACCGTGTACGCGCCGGTGGTAGGGGTAGTTATAGTGATACCCCTTTGATTAACGGTGAATGAACCGTTGATAATCTTATTCCGCAACCCCGCCAACTGACCGCCGTTGGCAGAGGCCATTTGCACGTTGCCTGTAAACGTACCTGTCGCGCCTGAGATATTCCCAGTGACATTGCCAGTGACGTTGCCTGTAAACGTGGTTCCTGAGACTGCACCCGTAAACACACCTGTAGAGCCTGTAATGGGGCCACCCAATGTAGCGATGCGAACAAAGTCTGCGCCGTTCCACGCGACAACAGCAGTTTCACCGTTGAGGATCGTTACACCCGTTGTTGGGCCGGGAGCAGCCAACTTGACCGAGAAGCCACCACTCGTTTGGTTATAGACAACATACGTCTTGGACTGCGCTGGAGCAATGATAGTCCGCAGGGCTGTGCGAGCCCCCGTAAACGAAAGGATTGCTGCTCTGGCTTGATTGGCTGAACTTACCGTGGCTGTCAGCGTGACATCTGCATCAGTAGATAGCGTGGTAGTCCCCGCAACCGCAGAATCCAACAAGGAAGTAATTTCGTTGTTGACCGTTTCGCCCCAAGTACCAGAAAGAGTTCCAGTAGTGGGCAGCGTCAAGCCAAGAAGGGGGGTTGCTGCCATGTGAATCCTAAGAATTGTTCGTTTAAGTGATTATGCGCTGATGTTGGAAGCAGCGATAAACAGATCGTCCACTTGAGTATCGGTTAAGCCCAACATGGTAGCAAGCGCGTTCAGCGTCGGGCTTGACCTCTCCCAATCCGTCGCATTTTCCCACGCCAACCGGGTGATGTCGTCTTCGCCCAAGGTGGCAATATAGGTGCGGATCGTGGGCAAGTAGCCACCAGCCGCAAGGACGGCCAACGCTTGAAACCTCGTCACCGTTGCGGGGATGGGTGGCGGTGGTGCAATGTAGGGGTCAGGCGTGTTGCCTTCAGCAAGCCATGCGAGATATTGCTGGTAGTCGGTGTTGCCAGAGACAAATGGAATTTCCATTTCCCGCTCAACAAGCAAAACTGAGTTCAGAAGTAGTCTGTACATTTTACAACTCCGCACTTAATCCAACAGCAGACACGCCGTTGACTATCATAAAGAAATCTTTCACAGTACCAGCAGACGTGGCAAAAGTTGGGGCGCAATAAATGCCATTTGGCTGCGCGGAGTTTATTCCAAGAGATGTATATGCTGTTTGCGTATCACCGACATATACACTACCAGTATTAGGTGTTGCCGCTGGAGCAATTCTCATTTGTACGGGTGTGGAAATAAAAGCATAGGACGTCAAACCGCCAGTACGAAGTTGTCCGTTTCCAAAGAAATTTGATGCTTGGAATTGAATATAGTACCTCTGACACAACGCCAACTCCATCCCAATCGGCCGTTGCTCGAATGGCGTGGCTACGGGGCCGACTTCGAGTTGGACGTCTGTGATATCCAAGTAATCGTTTGCCGTTCCTGTTCCACTTGTGTAAACAGAAACAATTTGCACACCCACTTGAGTAGTTAGTGCAGGAATGGTGGCTGTCCCGTAAAAAGTAGAAAACGAAGTGCCTAGCGTTCCTGTCAGGGTGACATCAGTTGATGCAGCAGTCGTCCAACTGTTGCTTATCATCAGCGTCGGTGACTGATCTGTGCCCGTCCCTGTTTTGATAAATACTTTTGGTAATGACGCGCCCAGATATGCTGTTCCCGCTCTTGCCTTAAAACTAATGCAAACGGTCTGACCAGCCAACCCATAAGAATTTAGGGTTTCAAATGCTTGGGCGGCAACCAATGAACCAACATACGTTCCAGAGGTTCTAGCAATTCTCAACAGTGTATTTGATGACCCTCCACCCAAAGCGTAAGTGGTTTGGCCCATCGTGAGCGTTCCAGACGGTGTTCCAGTAGCAAACGATGCCCATCGGTCTGCCGTATAAGCCACGGTTCCTGTTATTGCTCCAGCAGAAACGCCCCTTTGATTGACAGATATATTCCCATTGATAACCCGATTCCGCAGCCCCGCCAACTGACCGCCATTTTGGGATGTGGACTGTATGTTCCCTGTAAACGTACCTGTTGTCCCTGAGACTGGCCCCGTAAACGTGCCGTTGACTCCAGAGACATTACCTGTAAAGGCTCCAGTGGTTCCCGATACCGCTCCGCTAAAGGTTCCCGTCACTCCGCTGATAGAGCCAAGGATGGTGTTGCTGAATGTCTTATTGCCGCCGATGGTCTGATTACCAACAACGTAAACGCCATCAACTACTGACGCGGCGGTTGTGGCGGACAAAGCATTGCCGTTGATAGTGGAGGTAAACGTCTTGATGCCATCAATGTTCTGATTGCCGATTGTGTACACGCCGTTGGTGACGGTATCAGCATTGCCCACCAACGCTCCCGTGAAGGTACTTGAACCGACATTGGTCAACCCCGTGATGCTTAGAACCGTGTTGCCCAGTTGCAGTGAGGTGATGCCCAGCGTCACTGGCGTGGCAAAGTTAACATCCAACTGCGCGAGGGGGATGATCCCTGATTGGGTCGCAAAGATATTTGGGACGGCCATAGTAGTCTGCCTGTGTTATTTATATGGTTTGAATAGGAGTCCACTGTGCATTGATGCCAATCCCCCACTCAACATTTACGCTAGATGCATTACTCCACACCACGATACTACTGCTTGAGTTTGACCACTGGATCAGTTGCGCTTGGTCAATAACATTCCACGTTGTTCCGCCATTGACAATTGAAGTCCAGTTCGCTGCGCTTCCCGCAGTCCAAGTAACGCTGTCACCGGATGCATCATCCCACACAACAATGGCGCCGCTCGTATTTGACCATTGCACAATTTGTGCTTGGTTAATGAGCGTCCACGCAGTGGGCATACTAATCTTTACACAATTCTCAGGACTGCGGAACTTGAAGTATTGGCGGGGAAAGTAACGGTAAACGTGGCGTTAGATATTTTATCCGCACCGAAGTCCAGCACCGCTATGGACTTGCTTCCTGCTGTCACGTTGTAGATCAACGCGCCACGCGCAGTCAATGCAGCGTTAAACACTGGGTTGTCGAAACTGATGTACGCAACATTGTTGGCTGAACTGATCGTTACCCCAGTCAGCACAACGCCCCCGGCTGTATAGCCTGACGCTACAACCTCATCGCTAGTGGTGTAAACAGTGGTGTTTGCATCCAGTGTGGCGGCAGAGGTGTACAAAGCCATCTGAATGGTATTCGTCAAAAGGTTATGAACTGCTTGAGGCAGTTCAGCCTTGAAACTGGTCGTCATCGTTTGTGAAATTGCCATATCAGTTTACGGGCTGACGATACTGACCAGAGCGGAATGCATCTTGACGCTCAAGACCATCACCCAACCGTTTAGCCAAAATAAGGGCTTCTTTGTACTTGCCATCGTACAGGGCCATCATGTCCTGCTCACCTTTCATGTAGGTGTAGGCTTCGACCAATGCGCCATAAAGCAACACGGTGTCAAAGTTGTCCCCAAGCCATGTATGCCCACCCGATACCGTGGTAATCGACTCGGGGTAAAAAAAGTAGTGCAGTTCTAAGTTGTAAATAACATCTGGAGAAGGGCCAAGGATAAACGACAGTTCTTGGGTGTTGGTCGAGTCAGGGCCAAACAGCGCGTAATACTTTGGCATCCCAGTGCTTGATGGCACTGGATACGCCTCACGGATAAAGTTCACATCCTTGTTTAGCAGGTATGTGTATGCTCCACCCGTAGGAAAAACAGCCATTGAGTACGCCGACAAGAAATCCGTTGGGCAAGCCAGATATGGAGTGTTGGCTGTCGTCAAGCCCGTCACGTTCTTCCGCAGCGAAGGAAACTGGATGGTGTTGAATATCCGAGTTTCTGCTTGAACGATGAACGTATTCATGTCCGCCGTAGGGAATTGGTTCTCCGTGTAAGAGGAGATGGCCGCTACCAATTCTGTGTACGTCATGGCTTTATCCGTTTAAGCCATTGGCCCACGGGACATCTTGCCCTTGGTGGCGCATCCTGCTCCGCGCATCTCGATGCCGTCCGTCTTGACTGGGCCAGTGTCGCCAATAGAAACGCCAGCAAGCGGAACCCAACCCTCTTTGCGGTGCATCTTGGGAATCAGACCGTAATCGGCTGGAGTCATTGGCTTGCCGTCCATCGTGTGCGGCTTTGCGTAAACGCTGGCCTGACCGACTTCCTTGCCGTTTTGTTTCTGAGTGAACTTCATAATTCAGCGCCCTTGGTTAGCAGCACGGGCC
>Ga0181348_1001098_pt1 | contig 11909 bp, 15 predicted proteins | sample Su13VDMM110DN_FD_130092 | JGI IMG/M metagenome (GOLD analysis project Ga0181348, IMG submission 130092) | Freshwater viral communities from Lake Michigan, USA - Su13.VD.MM110.D.N | ecosystem: Environmental > Aquatic > Freshwater > Lake | place: USA: Michigan | collected 2013-07-16
TGACATCCATGAGCTTGGGATTGTAGTGTTGTGAAGATGAGGCAGTGTTGTATCCAACCAAGGTAGTGTCCGTGACATCAGTAAATGTTCCGCCACCGCGATTTTTCAAGAACTGTATTTCACTGTAGTCGGGCCAGGTTAACCCACCGGAACCATTAGACTTGACAGGTCTGCTGAATATCACAGCACTGGCAAGACCCGAGTTGTCAAAGTCAAATGCCAGAGCTCTGTAGTCGTGACTGCCAGCGAATCCATAACCACTCCATTTGGGCAGGAGAAATCTGGAATCTGGCAGGGCGCTGATCATGGTCAGGTGAAAATCCAGTGTGGGTGTGCCTCCGTCGACCATGCTCCAACTGTACAGGCGATTGTTTCCTGTCTGCCAAGCGTTCTGATCCGTGAGTATGATGTTGCTTCCGCCGGTGCCCATGAAATCAGCAATGGCCACCGAGCCTGCAGTACCACCATAGTTAGATCCTGATACTGTGTGTGTGGTGAAGGTTCGATCGGCATTGCCAAAGCTAACCCGGCTGCCGGTGGTAAAAATATCACTACGACCATCGCTGTTGATATCATACACTGCACTGTCATGACCATGTATGCCAAGATTCAAATCTAATCTAGTGAATCTGGTACCGTTGTTGAAAAATACCCAACCACTTCCGGTTGTGCTGGCATCTGTGTTGGGCGCCACATACATGTCTTTTTTACCGTCGCCGTCAAAATCAGCAAACTTGACGCTGGGTTCTGTGCCCAGGATCACGTTGTCTGTGCCCGAAAACCACTGGCTGGTTTGATTGACCAAGGTACCGTTGCTCCAACCAAACACATTTAAATTATATGTAGGATATGAGCCTTGATTGTTGCTGCCAGATCTGCCGGCTGTGATTAACTCTTCGCCGGTACCGCTAAGACTTTCGGCATACATGGCACTGGAATCAGATTCTCGTGCGGTGCTGTTTATGGGAGTCACTGATCCAACTCGCACAGGAGTGGAATACGGCACCTCTCGATACACAGGCACCCCAGGGGGCATATAAGCCGAACCAGAATTTCCAGCGCCTCCACCACCTCCACCGCATCCAGTGACAATGATTACTGTGCCAAAAAGTGCCACCCAAAGCAGTTTGCGCCGCATGATTAACATAGAAAAAGTTATAATACTGCTATTATAGCATCTGAGTCATTGTAAGTCAATTTGGCATGTTGTCTAAAAACAACGCCTTCCATTGCGGTAATTCTGTGGCAAAATTATGGGCATAATACCTGAGTCTGGTCCAATTGTGTTCAAATCTTGGTAACAAATGTTTTTTGAGTTCCAATAATTGGGTATGAGATTGTTCACAGATTTTTTGCACCTGATCCGCTACCATGTAGATTCGTCGTGCCGAATCTATTTCTAGATCATAACTATGATCTATGATGTCATCAAACACATCAAAGCCCAACGCACGATAACAGGCCACAGCACGATATGGTGCCAGCCATATGGGTACTTGGTAAAGTGCAAAACATTTATAGCTCTTTTCTGTCATGCCAGGCCTATGGTGATGAGTTAACTGTGTAACACCGGGTTCGGTTTCGTAAGCAGTTTCGCAAATGACATTGTACAGGGCACCGCTGAGTTCAGGAAAATCAACATCTCTCTGTTCATGCCATGAAATCGCGGATTTATCGATCAAGATAGGAAATCCCGGTACCAGAGCAGGCGGAGACTGGATGTAAGATATCTGCCCATGTTGTTTGAGATTGCGTTTTAAAAGTTCACAGGTTAACTCAAATCTTTGCCATCTGTGTCCGTTGTTCAAGCAAATAAAATGATGTGTAGGATCATTTGCAGTCGGTATATAATCTCGCAACATGGTCACAAAATCACTACACTCATCCACAATGGTATGCACGTGCCGAACAGGACTTTCGGGATCCCACAAACAGGCCGAACGTATGACGATGCGGTCTTGCTTTACTCCTGTGCTTGTTAATCTTGATATTAGTCTATCAAACCATTTATGACTGCTGCCTTCGTTGGTGGTTATGACAACCCAGCTGTTTGTATCTAGTTCATGGTAGGGTAATTCTTGACCACCAATGGGATCCAGGATACAGATTTGGCTGTCAGCTGGAGCCAGTTGTTCAAGGATTCCAATTATTCCCACCGGAGGAAATTTAAAACCAAAATATCGTATCACAAATGTTCTAGATAGCGTTTTAGTTCTTTGTCCGTGGGTTCTACTGTGTAATTGTTCTTGAAGAAGATTTCATAACTGTCCGACCCGTATTTGCCGATGCCATATAACTCGGTGGCATCATCCAAGTCCCATTTAACAAAACCGTAAGTCATCTCAACTAATCTTTTGTAACGCACATTGACCATGCCCAGGCTCCATATCACATCTCGAACTTGTTGTTCGGATGCTTGCACAAACTTACTTGGCGTAGGCCAGTGGTGTATGAAGACAGAGAATACAGTTTTCACAGGTTTTCTACCAGTCTGGTTTAGCATGATCACTGCCACCATGTGTTGCCAGGCAGCCACACGACCTTCAAGGCCTGCTGGCAACTGTTGTTGCACCATGAGATCATCGCGAAGCGGCAGTATCATTTTACGTTTTTACAGTTGACGTCTTGGGGATGATTGCGGCACCAGCGTTCGCGTCCTCTACGGTCCCATTCCTCTTGCCGCAGACGTTGCCGTTCTTGTTCATAGCTGGCACGCCAGGCCTGTTTCTTGGTGGCGTTGTATTCTTGAGAACTGATCTGTCGGGCCGGATCTACTCCACAGGTGTCGCAGTTTTTTAGGATATAAGGTGGTTTGTTGGTACGCTCTCTGGGTTCGTGCGTGACCCACAATGCCATGGCCACGATCCAGGTCGCCAGGCTGAGCACGGTCAACCACTGTTGCCATCTTGGCAACTGTTGATACCAAACGTGTGCTCGACGTAAATCTTGGATCATCTGGGTGCAAATTCTTGTTGCAGTTTGATATTGTCCATGAACTCTTTCTTGGTCGCAGGATCAGTCTTGAACGCACCTCGTAGCACCGTGGTCTGTGTCAGACTGCTATGTGCCATGATGCCACGATTCTCACAGCAACCGTGTGTGGCCTGTATGTACACACCTATGTTTTCTGAATCAGTGGCTCGGCTAATCTCACGTGCTATGTCGTTGCAGAGTTCTTCCTGCAGAGTACCACGGCGAGCACACCACTGAGCAATTCGAGTATACTTAGACAAACCAATAAGTTTGTTGGCCGCGATGATTCCAATGTATGCGACACCGTTGACAGGCTGATGGTGGTGACTACACATACTACGCAACTCACTGCGCACAACCAACATACCTTCATATCTATCCTCGCTGTCATTGGGAAAAGCTGTGGCATCGGGGGCTGGTTCATACCGTCCGGCCATGATTTCGTTATAATACATCTTGGCCAAGCGGCGTGCTGTGCCACGACTGTTGGGATCTGTCTTACGATCAATCAACAAGGTATCCAACACTGTTTCAAAAGCTTCGGTAGCTTCGTCGATCAACTGTTCACGTTCTTGGTCTGACTCGATAAACTCGCTGATGTTGTCTCCGGCCCAGAATCGTTTGCCCGAAGCTCGCATGCTGTCACGTATGACCTGGCTCAGTGGTCGACCTTCGTCTGGATCTACTACAGCATCTTCGTAGCCAGGATGGTACGGTGCTTCACGCACTATCTGGGCATGATCTACTACTTCTGTTGCTGGGGTAATTTTTTTCACTGCGTTCTTTCTATCTTCTGTGGTAAATGTTGTCACGGCGTCCTCTTATTGTACAGGTTATTTAGATTTTTGCAATGCCAAATGGATATTTTTATTTTTGAATGCTTATATGTCTGCAATCTGGGTAATCGTAGTACTTTTCTATTTGCGGAATGAAATTTTGCTGCTCTAATAAATTCAATCCAGTAACGCAATCTTCGGGTCGTAGATAGTAATGATATCCCACTTCAAAATCCTTTTGCCTATCCCAACTGTGTTCAGTGCCAATACTGAATTGAAAAATATCAGGCCCAGCTTATCGCCTACGGCTCGCTTGTTGATAAAGTTCTGGATCATCGGTCAATATACAACCTCCACGACTGATTTGAAGTGGTTTGGTCCGTCCAAAACTAACACATTGTATGGTGCCTGCTTGATACATGTTGGCCTTGAATAATCTAGCACAATCCCAAATTTGAGTGTTTTCAAATTGATAACTTTCTCTCCATGCTGTATCTTCCAACTCATATGAGATACCCAATTTGTGCATGGTCATCAACACGCTGAGATAAGTTCGAGCAGGAAATTTTATTGGACTGCCATTGTGAGTGAGTCGCAATGCTATTTCTATAGCATGTGTGCAACAGTCTGTGGTGATGCAGTATGGGGCCCCAGTAAACTTGCTCAGAGCCGATTCAAAATCTTTGATAACTAAAAAAGCATCACTGTAATCTGCCAATGATTTCATCGGTTATACCAGGTCCAGACATGACGCATTGTGTCTTCTAACGTCCACTGAGGTTGCCAGCCGCTGATCTTGGCAAACTTGTCAGCATCAGCTGTGAGCATGGCAGGGTCACCGGCTCGTTGTGGTCCAGTGACATAGTCCAACTTGTGACCGGTGACTTGTTGCGCTGTTTGCAAGACCTCTAAGTTGCTGTGACCGTGTTTGGTGCCCAGATTGTAAACTCCAGCACTGACGCTGCCTGACAGGGCCAGCACATGTGCTGCGGCTATGTCTTCCACATGCACATAATCTCTCACACAGGTACCGTCGGCGGTGGCAAAGTCTGTGCCGTTGAGAGTAAAACAGTTGGATGCGTTGAGTATGGACTCTAGCACTCGAGCGATAATATGTGTTGCTCCGGCGGCCTGGCCGTGACGACCTTGGCTGTCTGCACCACAGGCATTGAAATAACGGAATGCCACATAGTCCAGTCCGTAGGCACGTTGATAGCCACGCAACATCCACTCGGTCATGAGTTTGCTTTCACCATAAGGACTGATTGGCTCAGTGGGATCTACTTCCAGACACGGAGTCATGATGGGGTTGCCATATGTGGCCGCACTGCTGGAGAAGATCAATCGTGCCTTGATGTTTTCTTTCACGAGAAAATCACATAACCGTTTGGTTTTGACAAAGTTGTTGTTGTAGTATTCCTCTGGATTCCGCATGCTGGGCCCCACAAGACTGGTGCCAGCACAGTGTATGATGGCTTCGGGTTGGAAAGTTTTAATAGCCCCAAGTGCCACTTCGCCGGCAAAGTCTCCTATCAACCATTTGGCACCCGAATGTTCCAGGTGATCTGGTTGCCACACACGATCTATGGCCAACACGCTGTGTTCTGCATCTAGTAACTTTAATACAGTTTGTCCGCCTATAAATCCTGTTGCACCAGTGACTACTACTCTCATTTCGTAATTTTCCTTACATGATATTTGGCCCGGCTCACATGATCACGATACCTATTGCCGGCGCGATTCCACTGTTCGCCTGAGCCTTCGAGTATGTCCACGATGCGATCCACAGTGCCGTCGGTCCAATCTGAAATCAAGCCCATGTTATGATGTGCCTGATCCAACAAGTTTTCTAACTTGTGATAAGCATCGTCGATACTCCAAGGAACGTAAAGCCGGTTTGGATCGTCGGCAAAAGTCTCAGGAAAACTACGATAAGCGGGATACAGCACATTACAGCCAAGTGTGTCAGCTTCTGAGACCGTGTTAGATACCCAGTCCTGTAAAGCACAATTAAATAGCACACGACTATCGTTAAGCAAATTGTAATAATCATTTTTCTTCAAGTCCTCGTAGATTTTCAGTTTACCTTGTTGTTCCAATTCTCGGGCTCGCAAGATATAACGCACATTGTTGCTGCGTAGTGGTCCACCTTGAAACACAGCAAACTCCACATCGTTATGGCGGCCTTGGCTGTAATACATTTCAATCAAGTCCATGTAAAAGTCTGGTTGCTTTTCTTGGTCAAAGCGTGCGGCGAAGCCCACACGCATTTTTCTATCACTAAATGAGCGTATGTTTTCTGCACCACCAATGCGTTCCAGCACTTCCTGTTTACCAAACGCCAGACCACTGATGTTGTAGATTGGAGCACGCCAGCCTGCGATGCGCATGTGGGCTACCATTTCTTCGTTGGTGGCCAGGACACCTGTTACAAACGAGTTAACCATCTTTTCATACGTTGACATCCACTCCGCCATGCCCCACACATGAACAAAGTCATCTGGATCAATGGCCTGTGCAAGGCAACGAACAAACACACGAGGACGCTGATCACTGGGTATTTGATCCATGATGTAAGGGAGACTTTCGATGCCAGGCTGAAACATGTCTTCAAAGTAGATGACGTCTTCACTTGTGACTTCTCCGTTCCTCATCATCTGCACCAGATTCATCATTTGGCTCATTGAAAAATAACTACGACCGTGTGCGTCTAACACCTGACCCACGCTGATGCTCTGTGTGTTGTCTATGGTCGAACCAGGCACATATACCACATCGAGTCCTCGACGATCAAATACTCTACGGTTCCATTCAGTGAGTTGCAAGGTATACCGGGCCTCATAACTCTCTAGGCCCATGTAGAATAGCTTTCTCATATGTTGCGACCCAGTCTGCGGGCATCTTCCACCCACATGTTCTTGGCATTCTTGCCTTGGCTGAACTTGTTGTACTGTTGCCAGGCATAGGCCTTGAAGTTGTAGAGATCTTCTTCACGGAATCTGTAGCCATAGTCCGCACAGAATTCTCTAAAGCGATCTAGTTCATCCATGATCTGGATGGCTCTGGGGTTGGCTCGATATTCACGCTTGCCCATGTTGTTTCCTTTTAATATTTGACTGATAGGTTAGGGCGAGAAAGTTCATACTTGATAAGGCAACCGTTCTCGCCATCTTCGGCTACCTCAATCCATACAGCACGCTCAGGATAACGTGCAGCTATCTGAGTGTACAAATCATCTGCAATCATCTCGCAGGATTTCCAATCTAAGGCTAGAACGTTATTGTTACTCGAATACAGCGACTCGAGCCATCGTTTGAACTGGATGAACTCAATGTCCCGGTCTGAGTGCCACACATCGATCCACACCCGGAAATGAAAAATGTGCCTATGAGGACTAGCAAGAAACGATACATCATACTCTCCTGCTGTATTTAACTTGGGATCTGTTGCGGCCGCCGGATAGCAATGAATTCCTTCCTTGCGGAATGTAACCCAAATTTGCCGTTGTGCGGCTTCCTTAATTCGTTCGACGGTTTCACGTTGTTCTTGTATCATTTTTGTAATAGTTCCATGGTTACAATTTTGCCAATCGATTCGGCTACGTTTTCTTCTTGGGTGATGATGTGCAGTTTGATACGATTTTCGCCCTTCTTGTGGTCATACCAACGAGACTCCACTATTGTTCCACCCGACACTGCCTGCACCTTAAAGTTAATAGGATCTGGTAGATCAATACCACTTACACTGTCATCACATAGTTGTTCGTCACCCAATGAAATACTAATGTTTCCACAACCTATACTGCTAGGCTTGCTAGGTTCAGCATCTATTAAAAAGTGAAGCAGTCGTTGTCTTAGCCAGTGTTTCATTCTGCGTTCCTCATTTCTGCAATCCATTCATCTACACGAGTCTCGGCTTCGGCCTGTGTCATGGCCGGCACAGTGACACGGTATGGTGTGCCGGGTTTGTGACGTATGTCATAGCGTATAACACCATCTAGAATCATGTCGTTTTCATCTCGTAACACTGTAAACTCTTGCAAGTGCTGAGCACGATAAATGGCTCGTTCCGCTAATACTTTAGCATCATTCATTTGATTACCTCATCTTGGGTATATTTAGACCAGTCGGTAAACTGACTGCGTTTTTGTAAATCATGTAAGCTGTGACACCACACTCCAGGATTGGTTGCTGAAAAATCTCTGTCATCCAGTTTGAGAGTGGCATTGTAACCAAACTGACGTATGTAAGGTAGTTTGACACTGATCATGGGTATGAACAAGTGATTTTCCACCAGACTGCTTTCTAGTAGCCCTTCGGCTTGTGCCACATCCAGATCCAAGGTGCATTGGAATCCAGCGTCAAGACAATCTTGGATCATGGTCTCCCATGGTCGCCAGGCATCGCCGTCATTGACATGCAACCGGGGAAAGCTCTGATTGGCACCAAAATATATGTGCGAGCATGCATGCTTAGATGCTGTGTCCATGACCTCACGGGAGTCTTGGATTCCAACCACGAACAGTGTGCGTTGGCCATGTGCCGGTGAGTGTTCTACTTCAGTGCCTACGAAGTAGCTGACTGCTTTGTGTCCTTCCCGATTCATTTGGATGGAGTCCATAGCTCAAGTGCCCGGGCTGGGTAGATTTGCACTGAACCTGATTCGGTCCAGCTTTCCACAGCATAACCTTCGGGGGTTAGTTCAGTGCTGTAAGTGCCTACTACAGTTCCGTGCCATTGGCTTCCGGAGACTTTTCGGACTGTGTCGCCAAGAGTGAATGTGTTCATAGTACTTGTTCATGTTCGAGTTGATCTAATCGGGCCTGTTGGTCCGGGCTAAAGTCTTCATCTAATTGTACACTGTCCTCATCTGTTTCGTCAACTGTTTCGAACAGGGCATTGAACATTGGTCGTCCACTCTTGGCCTTTTTGCCCTTGAAACCTCGGGTACCAATGATATCCATCCAATACCGGTCATAACTTTCGATGATGGCTTCTGCGGTCGCACGGTCTGGCGTGGCAAATATACTGTCTACAATATCGCGGAAATACTTATGATCGCCGTTTTCGTTGCGCATCATGTAAGGATACCGGCCAGAATCATATTCTCTATTGGCACGTTGCACAGCTTCAATGTGCATCCAAACATTATGACCCATCAACAATGCGTAACTAAAGCTATCCCACGACGTCTTGCCTTCTTTGCCAATCTTGTTGAGATCTCCGGGTTTATACACACAGACATCTTTTATTTGTAACTGCTGACTGATTGGGCTTTCATCAAAGTGATCAATCAGGCCGTCAGCCACCACAGCTGGTCCAAACTGACGTGTGTCTGTGGCATACTTTTTGTCGTCCACGATGGGACTCATACGGTAACACCATTTGCCTTCGTGTGGGAGATCAATGTGATGATATACCTGTCCATTGGCTGTGGCCAAGAATGGACTGGCACAATCAAAGCTGATGGTAAAACTTGGATTCACATACTTGCGGACAGCACGTTGGATGTCGGTAAGCAACACTGCCCACTCTAATTTACTTGTGCCTAGGAAGTGCATCCAATCCTGCGTGCCTTCTTGCAGAAGACCGTCATGACGCAAGGCCACAAGTCTATGCAAGATCAAGTGAACATCACACATGTTCTGACCACCCATGGCCCAGCCATCAAAATGTGTGTCAGGATACTTGGCAGGATCACAATAGTCTTTCATGATTGCGTACCAGTCATCGGCATTTTTGTGATTGTCGCCTTGTAATACGTTCAAGATCTTGGTGCCGCCATTGGCTTTGCCTTTGCGATTGGCCATGAAGTATTCGTTGTTGTACTTGGTGGCATCGATGGCCTGTTGCAGGGTTTTGATTTGACAAGCGTCAGATGCTTTTTGATCATGGATTACCCAGGTTGGAATATCCAATGTCATGCAATAGTCGCTGACACTGTCCAACCAAGTCAACACAGCTCGACGTTTGGTTTCGGCTTTTTTACAGCCCGAATTGGCCTTCCAGTCACCTTCCCATAGGCCCTTGGCAATTTGAAATCCACCTGAATCGCCCAGCATCAAGGTATTAGGATCACGGTTACGCACCATGTCCTCCGACCAGTCCTGCTTGTTCAAATCCAAGTTGGCATGACCACCCGAATACAGGCTCCACTTGTATGGAAACAGACCTTGTTGGCTGTTGAGCCAGTTCATGTGTTCCATGTCCGGAATGCCCGCAGGCATACGGGCCGGATCCACATAAGGACCGTTTACTGGGTCACGTTGCTTGCCTATGTAAGTGGCATAGAATCCTGAAATGGCTGGGAGAAAAACGGCATATTGACTCAGTCCGTTGGGCCCAAGTTGTTTTGCAGTTAGGTTGTCTTGGGTCACTTGCTTTGCGCTGGCAGGATATAGTTGTAAACAGCCAGGCCACTATCCACAGTGATCTGTGCAGCCCCGTCATCGCTGATACGGAATGTCTTGTCACCGGTCAGATCCAGGATTGAAATCACAGTCTTGATGGGCCATGACCAGGTACGTTTTAATGTGCCTGTGACTCCAGGATGGAACACAAAGTTGCCTGAGTGCGTGCTGTGATCTCCGAAGCTGAATTTGAGATCACCGTTGTCAGTCTTGGCTGTGAAGTTGACTTCTTCGGCATTGGCCTGTGCCTGCATTTTGAGTCGTTGTATTGCTGCCACAGTGGGCGTGAACTCGATGTGCCAGGTCACACCTTTGAATTTCACGGTTTTAAGTTTTTCGTTGACGATTTCTGCGGCCATGAATCTGTAGTTGTTTTTGAAGTCGCCAGTGGCGTTCTCAAAGTTTATGCCATCGGCCACGCCGGTGTCTTTTCTTGTGAGACTGAGTTGTGCGTTCTCTCGATACTCTTGCAGGTTCAGCAGGATTTTGAGCTTGCTGAGATTGGGCATGCCAAACGTGCCCATAAAGTCTGCATGTGGCTGTGCAAAGGCACCTTCTACTACCACGCTGCGATCTTCAGCCAGTCCGCCAATCACCGTGGTCTTGTCATCGCCGGTGATCTTGACCAGGTCAATAACTCCCAGGTCATGTGTGTGTTCTACTAAGTCTAATAAATGGTCTCTCATTGATATTTCTCCTTGTGTCTGATTATACGTGATTTATTTAGATTCTGCAATGGGTTTGGGCAAGATTTTTGCCAAGGCCTGTCCACCACGCAGGCCAGGCCGTTCACCGGCCTGGCGCAGTTCCAACCAGGTGCTGGGACCTTGATCGTTCCAAGCAAAGGCTATTTCGTAGCCCAGGCTCTGGGCCAGTTCGCGTACCAGATAGCCCGGGGTATAACAACAGTAATGTTGTTCAACCAACATCACTGCCTTGGCCCGATCACAGTCATTGAATGTCATGATCAAGGTGCCACCTGGTCTGAGTTTTTGATATATTTCTGTGAGATATTGTTTAAGCACTTCAAAAGGTCTAAAGTTGAAAAAGTTGTAGGCAAATACCAGACCAAACTGGCTCTTGGGCAGTTGCTCAAGGATGGCTGTGCCAGACCGTTCCTGGATGACGTAGGGTCGCAGGCGTTGTTGATACTGTTCGTTGAACTGTGTCATGGCAGGTTGTAAGAGATCATGGCTTTCATCCACCAGGTACAAAGGGTCCGAGGCCAGCAAGTCATGTATGAATGGTTCATATGCCGGACGTAGGATCATGGCAGCATGATGCCAGCCGTTGTAGCGTGTCAGTCTAGTGCGATAGAACTGAGCAGTTTCGGCAGATATTTTAGGACTGCGATCCAGGATGTCCTCTGTGGTCTCATGCAACATCTCTTGCTCATAGAGCCTGTAGCTTTCTGCAAACCAGGGCTTTTCGGTAGTGGCAATCAGCTCACGCAAGGTGTGTTTCAACGTGGCCAAGTCAGACTCATACTGTCGCAAGGCATCAGCGACTTGATTTTGTCGTTGAATCAGCATGTCACTGAACTGTTCCAGTTGTATGGCCGAGGACGACACCACATGTGTAATCTCGGCAAGATCTTGATCAGCTTGCTGTGCTGTGCCCACCGTAGACATCGCATCCAGCAGGTTCATATAGTTGACAAGTTCACTCAGTTTCATGTTACCACTCAAACAAGGTCTGGAAAGTGTTTTCTGTGTTGGTGGCTGCGGCAAGATCCCAGCCCAACACACCCA
>Ga0181348_1001101_pt1 | contig 11891 bp, 20 predicted proteins | sample Su13VDMM110DN_FD_130092 | JGI IMG/M metagenome (GOLD analysis project Ga0181348, IMG submission 130092) | Freshwater viral communities from Lake Michigan, USA - Su13.VD.MM110.D.N | ecosystem: Environmental > Aquatic > Freshwater > Lake | place: USA: Michigan | collected 2013-07-16
AATTTAAGAGTTTCAAGGTAGTAGGCGAATGCAAAAAACAATCCTTATAGTCACAGACAACTTACAGGAGCAGATCAATGGTGTTGTTACAACCTACAAAAATATTGCGGCGTGTGCGGTTATGGACGGTTATCGGGTTGTTTACATTACTCCCGGGGACTTCAGCTACATTAGTTGTCCTCGCTACAACGAACTCAAGATTGCCTATCCGCGGGCGATGGGCAAGAAGATTGAGGAGATCAATCCGGATCATATCCATATCGCCACCGAAGGTCCTTTGGGTTTGTGTACTAGACAATATCTTGACCAACACGGTTATCGCTACAATACTGCTTATCATACTAAGTTTCCAGAAGGAATTAAAAAGTTGTTTGGAATACCTGAGGCTGTTACTTGGCCTCTAGTCAGGTGGTTTCATAAACATAGCGGCAAAGTACTGACTACTACAGATACAATGGTTAAGGAGTTGCAAGATCATGGATTTGATGGAGATATTATTTCTTGGACTCGTGGTGTTGATCGTGACGTTTTTAATCCTACACATAGAGTAGAAACTGTTAGCAAATATTTGTTATGTGTAAGTCGCGTCAGTAAAGAAAAAAATCTTGAAAAGTTTTTTGAACTAGATTACCCAGGATATCTCAAAGTCATGGTAGGTAATGGACCCATGCTGGAGACCTACCAGAAGCAGTATCCAGATGTACATTTTACTGGATACAAAACAGGTATAGATCTGGCACGTTACTATGCCAATGCAGAAGTGTTTGTGTTCCCCAGCCAATGGGAAACTTTTGGGATTGTGATGATTGAAGCAATGGCTTGTGGAACTCCTGTTGCAGCTTTTCCGGTTCAAGGACCCTTGGATGTCGTTGACGAAGGCGTTACAGGTTGCGTAAATGATGAGCTAAAGCAAGCAGTCAAGGATGCGCTAATGTTGGACCGCCAGCGTGTCTGGGAAGGTAGTGCTCGTTGGAGTTGGGAACGGGCATGGGAAATCTTTCGCGACAATCTTGTAACAAAAACGTAATAATTAACTGCCCAGAGAATGATAAATAATTTTAACCGACCACAACGATGGAGTGGCGCTGGAACTCGTAACCAGTACTAAGGCCCAGCAGGGTCTTTTTTATTTGAGTAAATGAGTGTTCAACTATTAAGTATTCAATTATGATAATAGAATGCATTGTTACATTTTTTTCAATATTTTTGCTTGATATTGTGTACACGTATTATCTAAGATGTGTAGCCAATGATAGAGTTCTCGGCGCGAGCTTTTGGAGTGTGGCTTGCTATATACTAGGAAGCGTGGCAGTTATCAGCTACACCACAAATCACTGGTTAATTATCCCTGCTGTAGCTGGTGCATTTTGCGGAACTTATGTGGGAATGAAAGTTAAAAAGCAACAGCCACAAAACAAGTAAATACAGTTATGAAGAAACCCACAATTGCCCTGTTTATTCATCAGCCTTGCTGCTCAGTGCAATGTGCAAACGGTATGCTGTTGGCTTTTTCCACCCACTATAACTTGAAGTTGTTCACATGGCACGAACTCGAAGATGACTTCTTTGATGATGTGGATATTGTGGCTTTTCCGGGCGGAGACGGAGATTCAGAGTCGTGGCATTGGCTAATGAAACATCATGCGCCCAGAATACGTGATTTTGTGGCCCGTGGCGGTAGATACCTGGGTATTTGTATGGGCGCATATTGGGCAGGCTCACACTATTTTGACATACTCAATGATGTAGATGCAGTACAGTATATCACCCAGCCCGATACAGACACACGCAGACCCCATGCAAAAGACATTGCAGTTAATTGGAACGGTGAAGATACAACCATGTTTTTCTATGATGGCTGCGCTTTGGAAGGTGACAGAACCAAATTTGAAACTTACGCCACTTACGCAAACGGTGACCCAATGGCCATATTTCAGGGCAGAATTGGAATCATGGGCTGTCATCCTGAAGCAGAAGAAAATTGGTACACCATGTACTCTTGGCTGCGTACGAAATGGCATGGCGGACAGCAAGATCTCTTGCTCGAATTTGTCAATCTCTTAATGACAAAATAAGTTTGACTTTTACGTAATATTCAATTATAATAGTAAATCAACTATAAGGATTACTATGTTTGAATCTATTGAAATTCGAAAAGTGGCAAATGGTTTTGTAGTCACAGTTCAACTGGAAGACGAAACCGTTGAGTATGTGTTTGATACAGCACGTAAAGCAATGAGTCACATTAAACAATATATCGCTCCTAAAGCGTCAGAATAAATAGTATTATTCAACGATTCTTGAGGAAATATGTCTAAAACAGTTCTAATTACCGGCGGCGCCGGATTCATCGCACATCACGTTATTGATAAAATACTAAGAGACACAGACTGGAATATTGTCTGTTTGGATCGACTTGACATCAGTGGCAACCTAAATAGACTTGCTGACATGCTGATGACACACAACCCTATGACTACCAGTCGTCGCATGCGTATTGTGTTTCACGATCTCAAAGCAGAAATCAACAGTCAAATTGCACACGACATTGGTGACATTGATATTGTGTTGCATCTTGCTGCGGGCAGTCACGTGGACAGATCAATCACTTATCCCATGGAGTTTGTACAGGACAACGTGGTCGGTACTGTCAATATGCTGGACTATGCTCGTAAAAATTTACCAAACTTGGAACGCTTTGTATATTTTAGTACAGATGAAATTTACGGCATTGCACCACCTGGAGTGGCCTATAAAGAATATGATAGGTACAACAGCACCAATCCTTACTCAGCAAGCAAAGCAGCCGCCGAGGAGTTTTGTGTGGCGTACGAAAACACCTACAAGATGCCAATTGTGGTCACACATACAATGAATGTGTTTGGTGAACGTCAGCATCCAGAAAAGTTTATTCCAGCTACAATACAAAAGGTGCGAGACGGCGAAACAGTAATTATACATTCAGATCCCACTCGTACTGTTGCAGGTAGTAGAATGTATATTCATGCTCAAGATGTTGCCGAAGGCCTAATGTTCATACTTGATCTACCACGAGATTACAAGCATTCGGGCGATTACGGTCATGCACATTGCCCCAAGTTCAATCTTGTGGGCACAGAAGAAATTGATAATCTTACACTGGCACAAATGATTGCACAAGCAGTAGGCCAAGAACTAAAATACGAAATGACAGACTTTCATACCAGTCGACCAGGACATGACATGCGTTATGCACTAGATGGTGGACTGTTAAAAGAGCTTGGTTGGGAGCCCAAGATCAAACTCAGTGAACGTATTAAAGGTATGGTTGACTGGACATTACACAATGAAAGATGGTTACGTAAATGATTCGACACGGTTTTGTAGTTACTAGTGCAATCAATTCAAAGTTTGGTGTATACAGTCCTGCGGCTAGACTACAGCAAACATTGACCACACTAGACAGCATTCGAGCTCGTGCACCGGGCTCAAAAATTATTGTTATGGAATGTACCGGAACACCACTAACTGAGGCACAGAGCCAACTGTTAGAAGAAAACTCTGATCTTTTAGTAGACTTCAGCACAGACAAAGATGTGCATGATATCTATAACAGTACTGACAACTGGGACATAGTTAAAAACAGTACTGAAATTATGTGTTTTGGTAGAACCTTGAAAATGTGCCTGGATGATGGCGACTTTGCTGATTGCGACCGTATTCACAAGATGTCTGGACGTTACATTCTAAATGAAAAATTTGATCTAGGTGTCTATTCTGATCACCCTAATAGAATCGTAATTGGTCCAAAGAATACCAGTCAGTTTTCTTTCGAAGTGACTGGTATTGAGTTGCAGTACATGGCAAGGTTATGGTCGTGGCCTGCTGACATCACCGAACGTGTCATACAAACATACACAGACAGTTTAAACTACATGGCACAACGTGTGGCTCATGGCGGCTATGCTGATATCGAGCATGTGTTGTATAAGTTTTTACCTGCTGACCTGGTTACAGAAATAGCTGAGTTGGGAGTTGAAGGATCAATTGCACCAAACGGTGCAGCCATAAGGAATTAATATGACGGATGTATATGAACTCACTGAGTGCCTTGCTTGTGGGCACACGGAATTAGAATTGGCATTAGATCTTGGCGAACAGCCGTTAGCTAATAATTTTTTATCAAGTCCTGGTGGAAACAAATCATATCCATTGGCTGTGAATCGTTGCAAACAATGCTGCCATTTACAGTTAACACACGTAGTAGATCCAGAAATTATCTACAAGGATTATGCATACGTGAGTGGAACCAGTCAGACTTACTTGGACTATATGATTTGGTTTGCCAAATGGACTAGAGAATATGTTGATAAATGGTTTGGTCATGTGTTGGATATTGGCTGTAACGATGGCAGCCAACTTGATGCATTTAAAAGAATTGGATTTAACACCTACGGTGTAGATCCTGCAGAAAATCTACACAAGACCAGCACAGACAAAGGGCACAAGGTCATCTGCGGTTTCTGGGACAAGAAATCTGTCAAACAACTAGAACATCAAAAATTTGACATCATTGTGGCGCAGAATGCATTTGCACACAATCCAGACCCTGTAAAATATTTGCGATTGTTGGAACCATTGATGTCCAAGCACAGCTTGTTCTTTATACAAACCAGCCAGGCTGACATGATACGCAACGGTGAGTTTGATACAATATATCACGAGCATGTGAATTTTTATAATATACAAAGCATGGATGCACTGGCCAAGCGTGGCGGCTTGCATCTTGTTGATGTAATTAAAACTCCTATTCACGGCAACAGTTATGTGTTTGTGTTAAGCAAACATAACAAACGACCCAAGCATATTAAAAACTTAATTGCCATGGAAGCTGACCTGCTTCGTGCAGAAACCTATACAAAATGGGCTAGTCGTGCAGTTAAAGTTAAAAACGAATTTAAATCAAGAATAGAACTGTTTAGAGAAAAGGGCTATAAAATTGTAGGATATGGTGCCGCAGCCAAAGGCATGACCTTGCTTAATTTTGCTGATGTTAAATTGGATTTTATTGTTGATGACAATCCTTTAAAACAAGGTACATATAGTCCAGGTCAAGATATTGCCATTGTTGGCTCCGTTGCGCTGTCAGATTTAGAACCAGATGAAAAAGTTTTATTTGTACCCCTGGCATGGAATGTGTTCGCTGAAATAAAGAACAAGATTCTAACAGCCAGAGTTAATAAAGAAGATCGTTTCTTGAGATACTTTCCAGAGGTCACAATTGAACATTGAACGTCCACTCACGATCCTGGTACGCCGTCGCGCCGCACTTGGTGACGTCATAATGAGCACAGGCGTAGTTAGAGAACTCAAAAAAAGATACAACTGCGCGATTGATGTTGCTACCGAATATCCCAATGTGTTTAATAACAATCCACATGTGAGAGCCTTGTATCACACAGAGTCAATGCCAAATCCTGCCACTTATGATCTTTATGTTAATCTTGATGATGCCTACGAACACAATCCTGTTAACCATTACGTGGACAGCTATTTTTACCGCGCTTTTGGCTCATCAACAGTGGATGACAAATCAGTAGAATTGTTTGCCAACGAAAACGATCACACAGTAGTTGATGCATTTTGTCATGACCATGCGCTAGACAAGTTCATTGTAATTCATATTCGACAATGGCATTGGGCATTAAAAAACATGAGTTGGGACACTTGGTATGCAGTTTTTGAACAACTTTTTACTGAGCGAACAGATTTTAAAATTGTCACAGTGGGTAGCGCACAAGATGGCACAGTCGAACAGCATCCTTTGTTTGTTGATGCTAGAGAAGTTCTTAACGTACAACAGCAAAAACTATTGATGGATCGTGCAAGATGCTTTATTGGTATAGATTCAGGACCATATCATATTGCCTCAGCCAGCAGCACACACATGATATCGTTGCACACTCACTTACTTCCCGAGCGTATTGCACCAACTTGGAAAACAGTAACTCCAATCTTATCCGCAGTGGATTGTGTTGGGTGCAATGACCATCAACAGCGTCCGGTCAGACAGGTTATATGCAAACATGGAGACTTCCGTTGCAGTACTAGTTTTGATGCCACACGCATTGCCAATAACATTTTAGAGATATTATGATATTCAAACATTCAGGTACATTTGGTGATTTAATTTACAGTTTATATGCTGTAAAAAAAATGGGTGGTGGTACCATTGCTCTTGCACTACATAACATTGAACGATGTGTAGCAGAGTATGGATATCGCCCAGATGAAGTTGATACTGCACATCGAGGTCGCTTTACTGAACAAGACTTTGCTATACTAAAGCCTTTGCTGGTGCGTCAAGACTATATTAATGATGTAGTTGTTTGGGATGGCACTCACGATGTTGATCTGGATCGTTTCCGTGGTGTACTGTTTAGAGGTTTTGAAGGTAACTATGTGCAGGCCATGTGTATGACACACAATCTACCTTTTGGTCAAACTGATTTGGAACAGACTTGGTTGACTGCGGATGTTTATAGAAAGCGTCCAGTTGTGGTTAATCGCACACTACGTTATAGAGATACGGAAACTGGTGATAAAATCTGGCGACAAATGTACAAAGACGGCAATATGGCCGATTCGGCTGTGTTTGTTGGCAACGATATTGAGTATGATGATTTTATAAACATGATTGGACCAATTGACCGTGTACACGTCGCTGACATATTGGAGATGGCAGACTTGATTAACGGCTGCGATCTGTTTGTGGGCAATCAAAGCCTGGCGTATAGTTTGGCAATAGGACTAGGCAAGACCACAGTATTAGAAACGATTAAAATAAAACCGTTGTTGAACAACGAATGTTATTTTCCAAGAACAAATTGCAGTTACTTTTAACATGAATATATTACTAATTGGTGATGCAGGCGACGATGTTTACACATACGGTTATGTAAATCGTATCAGTCCCGAAGCACCTGTACCGGTGTTCGAACCACACTATACCATTAATCATGACGGTATGGCTGGCAATGTACGTAAAAATCTAGAAGCACTAGGATGCACAGTCAACTTCCTGCACGGTGCAGTGAGCAAAAAGAATAGACTGATTGATCATCGTAGCAAGCAACAGCTTATCCGAATAGATCATGATGTAGAAAGTCAGCCCGTTAGATTTGAAACAGCAATCCCACCTGTGTATGATGCAGTGGTGATCAGTGACTACAACAAAGGCACCGTGGATTATCAGTTAATAGAAGACCTGGCTCGAGAAGTAACGGTACCAATCTTTATTGACACAAAGAAAACTGACCTGGCTCGTATGGGCGGTTGCTATGTAAAGATCAATGCACTGGAAAAAAGTCGTGTTACCAGTTATCATCCAGAGCCCGATCACTTGATTGTCACACACGGCGACCAAGGCGCAGAATGGAATGGGTGGGTTTATCCTGCAGAATCTGCAGGTGATGTAACTGATGTATGTGGAGCAGGCGATACATTTTTAGCTGCTCTTGTGTACAAGTTTTTGCAAACAAAGCACATGCCTGATGCAATAAAGTTTGCAATCAAGGCGTCTGCAGTGACGGTTCAACATGTGGGCGTGTATGCACCAAGATTAGAGGAAATCGAATGAGACTAGAAGGATTTGTAGAAAAAGGTTGGGGCTCGGAATTGATCTGGGCAACCAATGACCGGTACTGCGGTAAACTTATGAAGTTCAATCAAGGCGCACGATTCAGCATGCACTTTCATGCTGAGAAAGACGAAACATGGTACGTGTTAAGTGGCAAGTTTGAAGTCAAATATATTTTGACACAAGACGCCAGTGAACGCAGTCACATCTTGAATCAAGGTGACACATGGCATAACCTACCGTTGGAACCACATCAATTGATTTGTCTGGAAGAGGGCACTATCATAGAAGTATCAACACCTGATTCAGTAGAGGATAATTATCGTGTACGACCCGGGGATAGCCAGAAGAGTAATAGTTAACGGTACCTTTGATATCTTGCATCGTGGGCATATTGAAATGCTGAACTTTGCACGTAGTCAGGGTACTTATTTGTTGGTGTGTATTGATAGCGATAGATCCGTGCGAGAATTAAAAGGCAGCAGTAGGCCTATTAACAATCAAGAAGATCGTAAATTTGCACTGGACAATTTAAAGAGTACCAACGCAGTTTGGATTTTTGATACACAAGAGGAACTGGAGCATATTTGTGAAATTTACAAACCAGATCTAATGGTCAAAGGATCAGACTATCGTGATAAAAAAATCACCGGTGCTGAGCATTGTAAAGCAATTAAATTTTACAATCTTGTACCCAACTATTCAACGAGTAAAATAATTGAAAATATTAATAACCGGAAATAGAGGCTTCATCGGAAGTCACATAGAACGCTTTTGGCGTAAACTGTCTACAGAGAACGAAATCTATACCTACGAATGGCAAGAACGACAGTTGCCACGCATTGAAGGATTAGACTGGGTAATTCACTGCGGTGCTATTAGTAGCACTACCGAACGTGATGTTGCTCGGGTAATGCGTCAGAACTATGATTTTAGTGTTTGGCTGTATGAAGAATGCAGGAAACATGATGTTGACTTACAATGGTCTAGTTCAGCCAGCATATACGGACTTGGCACCAATTTTCAAGAAACTGCTGCCGTTGATCCACGTAGTCCTTATGCTTGGAGCAAGTATCTATTCGAACATTATGTAGAAAAGAATCCCACGCATCGTCGTTGTCACGGATTTAGATATTTCAATGTGTACGGTGATAACGAAACACATAAAGGTACACAGGCAAGTCCGCATTCACAGTTTACTCTGCAGGCACAAACACAAGGCATAAATAGTGAGTTCGAAGGCAGTGAACGTTATCGTAGAGATTTTGTATCTGTGGATACTGTAGTGGGTGTGCATTTCCAATTCATCCAAAAAGAAATTGATGAGAATGGTATTTGGAATATCGGAACCGGGACAGCACAGTCCTTTATGGATATTGCTCGCCCTATTGCCAACCAATACGGTGCTCTAATTGAACAAATTCCGTTTCCGGAACATTTGAGCTACAGTTACCAAAAGTACACTTGTGCAGACTTAACAAAATTACAACAAACGTTACAACTTGACAAATAATAATAGTTCTGCTACAATACCTACATGAAATACTTTGCTTATGGAATGAACACTAATTTGGATGAAATGGCACGCCGTTGCCCGGGTGCAGTTTCATTGGGCCCAGCATGGATCAATGACTATGAGTTTGCATTCCGCACTCATGCAGATATTGAATACGTGCCTGGTGCCATATGTTATGGTGTTCTTTGGGATATTGATCTTGCAGCATTACAAGCACTAGATGCACTAGAAGGCTTTCCTTATTACTACTCACGATTCAATGTTCGTGTGCATACAGATACACATTTTGTAAGCGCATTAGTATACCAAATGAACGATCAAAGCGGTATACAAGCGCCCGGCGCCGGATACCTGGAAATGGTAACAGAAGGCTATCAGCAAAACGGCGTACCCACCAATCAATTGGATCATGCAATAAATAGGATATGCTCAACGTATCCTACGACAATGGAGTACCCATCTACATGGTCACAAACGACCAGGGACTATGTTTAATACGTACCACACATTTTGCATTAGCCGATTTTGTCAATGCTCACAGTCGAGGCATTAACCCGAATTTAAGATTGTGCATTGGCGGCGATCCAGGCACAAAAGAAAAAAATGCACCAATCTGGACCTTTGTTCGTAAAACAGGAAGATAATATGACTGATAAAAAAGAGACTCTTAAAGTGGTATTTGAGCCTGGTTGCTTTGACCATTTTGATGGTACACAGGAAGAACTAGATGGCCTCATGGCAGAGATCCAAGACATGTTTGCTAACATGACTCCTGAAGAATTAAAAGAAAAAAGCCGTGCAGTTGATTTAGATATGCTGGCTGAAGCAGTTGATACTGATCCAGAGCTAATAGAAGCAATGACACGCATGTCAGGATTAGACAAAAGGAAACTGCAATGATCAATTTAAACGTTAACATCTATAATCCATGGAGCAGTCGATGGACTATCCTCTGGAACCGAAGCAGATTCATTGGCAAGAACAAGGCCGTGGAATTCAATGGGTATCGCACACATCATATCTTCAACTTAGATCTTCAATTCAAGCCTGTAGGTGACCACGGCGGTTTTCACATCATGCTGGGTCTATTTGGCTATGATGTTGAACTACATTTCTACGACCGCCGCCACTGGAACCACAAAACCAATACCTGGGAGGTATATGACTAAGAAAATCTATTATGAAAAAGTTGGACGCAAGTATGTTCCTATCAGTGAGTACGATAGTGATTACCTAGATAGTTTTGGTAAAGGCACTCATATTGTAATGTGCTATCCAGGTGGGCAAAGTCGTAGATATAATATTGACCCCAACTATGCGGCTATGATTGCCGCGGGACGAGTCGCTGAGGATGCTATCTGTCGTGCCATCAGTAAAGCCGCAGAACTACGTCCAAAGAGTACTCCTATTACAGAAGCACAACAAAAGGCATGGAAAAAGTTAGCCAAAGAAATGGGTGATGAATTATGTACCTTAAATGGTCTTAGTGTACATGACTGTGCCGAAGCCGGAGTCAAGGCCATGCAGGCGGAAGCCCAACAGCTCATGACCAATCCCGCAGTTCGACTGGCCTACGAGCAGTTTCTGCTAGTATGTGAGCTAACTAAAGCACACAGTCCGGAATAGTTGCAAAAATAACAAATGTTGCTAAAAAGCAACAAAAAATACCCCAAAACCCCTAGCAAATACTAGGGTTTTTTATGGTTGACCATAATGGCCCATTTTGCTATAATACAGTTATGGAAATGCAAAAACGAACCCGTAAACGCCGTCAAGATACCAAGCATGCCGTGTACATGTTAGTAAACACTAACACAAACGAGTCATACATTGGTATTACCGTTTGCGGCACCCAAGTAAACAAGGCGCTCAAAGTGCGTTTTCAAAAGCATGTTCGTCGTGCAGTTACTGAAAACAAGGATTGGGCATTGTGCCGTAGCATACGTGCTCACGGTGCAGACGCTTTTGTAGTACTTTTAGTTGACATTGTGCGTGGTCGTAAGCCTGCCCACGCCGTGGAACGCGACATTATTAACGGTGCCGCACCTGCATTAAACAGTCACTAAACGGTTGACCAAAAAGACCCATTTTGCTATAATTTAGGCTAAGTTAAACAAAAGGAGCCCACAATGATTGCACTAGACAACATCGAATCTATTCACAATACTGCTATTGCTGCCGCACAACAAGCAGAAGCAGACTTCCGTGCCAAACACGGTGAGCCTGGCTACTGTGGTTTTGCCTGGGTCAAAGTAAGCGAAAAAGCTTCAACCAAATTGGGTCGTGCGCTCAAGACTGTGGGCTTCCGCAAATCCTACAACGGTGGCTTGGACTTGTGGAACCCAGGTGGCAGCTTCACACAAAGCATGGACATCAAAGAAGCAGGTGCCGAAGCCTACGCAGAAGTTCTACGCCAGTCCGGTATCAAGGCTTATGCCTGCTCACGTGCAGATTGAGCAAAAAATCGTTGACCTAAATAGGACATTTTGCTATAATAATGACATGATGTTGCAAAAGCAAGCAAATCAACCCGTGTTGCAAAAAAGCAACATTGCAAAAAACAACAAAAACGGTTGACCCAAATGCCCATTTTTGCTATAATATGTTTTGTTAGTTAATTAATTTGACATAAAAAAGGAGCCTTTAAATGTCACAATCTTTTGTTCGTATCAAATCCGGCGCATATCGTACTACCAATGTGTCCGGTCGTGTATTTCAACTAGTAGACCAATATCGCAGTGGCGCCAAAGGTGGTTA
>Ga0181348_1001102_pt1 | contig 11888 bp, 20 predicted proteins | sample Su13VDMM110DN_FD_130092 | JGI IMG/M metagenome (GOLD analysis project Ga0181348, IMG submission 130092) | Freshwater viral communities from Lake Michigan, USA - Su13.VD.MM110.D.N | ecosystem: Environmental > Aquatic > Freshwater > Lake | place: USA: Michigan | collected 2013-07-16
ATCATCAGTAACATTTAATAAGTATAATATTATTGGAGAAGAAAGACCTGATCAAATTTCTAAGAAATTTTATGGAAGTCCTGAATATGATTGGGTAGTTTTATTATCAAACAATATAATAAATTTGAGGAATGAATGGCCGCTTTCAGATTCTGAATTTAATAATTATATACAAAGTAAATTTACTGCTAGTGAATTAACATCTCCACATCATTATGAGACTGTAGTTACATTTGACACTAGAGGAAAAATGATAGTTCCTGGAGGAAAACTAGTAGATTCTAATTTTAGTGTTACATACTTTGATGAAGAACTTCAAGATGTATTAAACAATCAAACCATACAAGGAAAATCTATTACAATAAATCCAGTTAGATCAATTAGTGTTTATGAATATGAAATTGAACAAAATGAAAAGAAAAGAAATATCTATGTTTTAAATCCAATTTATTTACAGACAATTATTGATGATCTAGAAGAAATTATGACCTATAATTTTTCATCACAATTTGTAGATAGAACCACAAAAAAAGGAGATAATTTAAGAATTATCTCCACAGTATAACTATTCAGCTAATCTTTGAAAATAACTCAATGAGTCATCTTCATCTTCATCTGATTTTGATTTTGCCAAAGAACTTAATTCAGAACTAATATCTTCTGAGAACTTAGAACTAGATCCACGATTATCATCTTCATCAGAAAATGATTCATCTTGTTTTGGTTGTGACTTTTTACCAAGAACTGAATTGAGTCTAGTTCCTAACTGCTCATAAGATTTAAAGTTTTCTGGATTTACAAACTCTTGAAGTGAGTGTGTTTTTTTCCAAATTGTTTCTAGAACTTCATCATCAAAATCTCCAAGAGTTGTAGGAGAATCAAATTCTGACTTATCATAATTCCAATATCCATCCTTCTTAGTGATTTTTACTTTGAAGTTTGCACCACCCCAGAAGTCAAATGGATCAATTGGAGTTTCATCATCAAATTCTGGTTGCATTGAAGCAGAAATTTTGTCAAAAATTTTCTTACCATATTTAAATAGAAAAACCTTACCTTCATTTTCTGGATGATTCTTATCTCCTACAACATAAATGTTTGAGTAGTATGATAACTTACGTTTTCTTTGACGTACTATTTCTTGATTTGATTTGCTACCACTATTCCAAAGTTCACGATTTGATTCGCAAACTGGACATTGTTGACCAATTGAAGTTAAGCAATTATCAATAAACCAACCACCTGTACCTTGAAATGCATGAGTATAAATTTTTGCCCAAGGAACTTCTTCACCTTCTGGTGCTGGTAAAAATCTAACAATAGCAAATCCATTACCAGATTTATCAACTTCAGGTTTCCACAATCTATCATCAGAAGAATTATTTGATGAATTCATTTTCTCAACTTCTTGTACTAATTTAGAAGTTAAAGAACCAAGTTTAGATTGTTTTTTTAGATTTGAAAAAGACATAGATTACCTAGATTGAGGATTATTTTTTTTGGTCAGCCAAGGACCAAGACTATATTATAGCAGAAATTTATTTTTTGTCAATCCTAATTTTCAATAGATCTTGCAGTTTTCTTTAAATTATCAATTGTATTTCTCATAGAAGAAAAGATCATAGAAATATTTGGTGGAGATCCAAATCCCAACAGCTTTGCAGATTCTACCATTTGATCTTTCATTTTGATTGCATCAGGATCATCAGAAAGAGTAAGTCTAGTATAAAGTATTTGTTGTTTTTCTAATAGTTGATCTAACAAATTGATATGTTCTAGTTTATTTGCAGTAGTCATTGTAAAGAATTTAGGCATTTCTTTTACAATTTTTTTATGAATCTTAGCAATATTATCTAACTCTTCCTTAACAAAATTTGAATTTGTAAATGACATGTCAATTTCCTACAAGTATTTTTTTTAAAATTTTCTTATATTCCGTCACATCAATATTTAGAAATGAATTATATTTTTTAATTTTCATTGAAACAGATTCCCATATTGGATCTATTAATTTTTTATCAAAATTATTTACTAATAAAAATATATTATTATAAATTACTAATGTTTCTGGACTTATATTTTTAATCAAAAACTTTTTTAAAATTGGGGGATGTCCTTTTGTGCATTCAAAAGCATCATCTAAATTATATTCAGAAAAGAAATTCTCAGATTCTTGAGTAAAAATATACTTTAAACTTTGTTGTCTCTTTATCCAGTCTTTATAATGTACTTCTCCTTCTCTAATTACATTCCCAATCCATAAACTATTTGGATCATCAGATTCTACAAAATTAGATATATAAAAATTTTTAATCTCATCATCACTTTTTTGCCTACTGAGTTTTTCAAACCAATACTTGTCTTTTCTTTTATTAAATGATTCTACTGATGCTCTAGATTTTCCTGCATATTTATGATAATCATAAGTAGATTTTCCAAAATGATTTTTTAATGCTAGGTATTGTTTATAAGCATCAAATGGAGTCATAATATAAGCTTAGCTTTAGAAGTTCGTTTCATAAAATTTAGATTAATAGCATCACATTTAATCTTTTCTTTGAGTGGTTTACTAATAAGTTTACCTATACTATCAACTTCAATGCTGTTTTGTTCACAATATTGAACTATGGCATCAATGTAATTTAAAGTTTTATCTCCCTTTACTAAATCCTCAATGAGTTGTGAAAATTTGACTTGGCACAAGAATTTAGATTCTAATGCAGACTTTAACTTACTTTCCATATTCATTTAATTTAAACTCTACAAATTCTTTAATATATTCTGTAAGTAATTTTATATACTTTTTTTTATTATACTCTTGGTAAATTTCACATTCACCATTTTCACAAGTCATAATAATTACAAACTTCTTTACTATTATACCAGTAAGTTCATATAACATGCAAGCATATGCTGCGCATTGTACAAAATAATGATCAATCCAAGCCCTAGGCTTAGGTTTCTTTGATGTTTTAAAATCAATGACTGCTAATTCACCATCATATTCAGCAATGCAATCTACAGTTCCAGCAATTCCAAGTTTCAAACTATACATAGACCTCTCTAAGGCATGAATATTATCAATTTTATCCAAATCTGATTTTGCAATTCTGAATAAGTGTTTTGATAATAGTTGAACTTCTGGAAGTTGAGGGACATTATCTAGATAATTTTCAACTAATGTATGTAAGTCAGTTCCTCTACTAGTTGCTGCTTTATTAATTTTATTTGCTTCCTCTTCTCCAACTTTAATTCTCCAATCAATAAAAATTTGACGATTAATATGACTAGTTACAGATGTAATGGAGACTAATTTTTGAAGTTGGTCTCCATCCAAAACTTTATAATATCTTACACCATCAATAGTTTCCCTATCAAGTTTAGGAAGATTCAATTCAACATGATTAAACATTAAAACCCAGCAGCAAGTTTATTTACAATATAAGATTTAACTAGACCTGATCTTACAATATCATCAACACCAAATTGTACAGTTTCAAATTCTGGCATTCTTTGTATAATTTTCATGAAATCTAAAATACCATTTCTTTCATTTGTTTTAGTAAGATCTGACTGTGTTGCATCCCCACAAAATATAATTTTTGAGTTTTCTCCAACTCTTGTAATTATACTATCAAGTTCATGAAAATTCAAATTCTGACATTCATCTACAATAATAATAGAATTATCTAATGTTGTTCCTCTAAGAAAAGAAGTACTCCAGAATTTAATAGATTCTTGTGCTTTCAAATTTCCATAAAGCATTTCAAAGTCTGCATCAGTTGGCATCTCAAACATATACTTTACCATATTTTTGTATGGTATTTGATATAATGATGATTTGTCTTCATGATCTCCAGGAAGAAATCCAATTTCTCTGGTAGCAACAAGAGATCTAACTATTACAATTTTATCATATGGTGTAATTTCACTCAGAACATCTTGTAATGCTAAGTAAAGTGCGCAAAATGTTTTCCCTGTTCCAGCACAACCATAAACAAACATGTGTTTGTTAAGTTTATAATACTCAAATAATATTTCTTGATTTTTAGTAACTGGAGTTATATTAATAAGAAAATCTGCATTAACTGGTTTTCTTTTTTTCATGTTTTTAACAGTCATTCCAATACCAATTGTATGATCCTGACTTCTTCTTTTTCTTGTCATTATATTTTATTTACTCTAGATCCAGGAGACTTACTTGCACTTTCTAAAACAGTATTCCAAGAGGGATGTTTGCTAATTAGTTTATTTTTCCAATCTCCAACTTCCCCAATTCCAGCACAGCCTTGACTCCAATCCTTATCCCAATCTTTATTTTCATCTTTCCAATTACAATATTCAAACATAGTCATAGAAAGTTCTTTTGTCTCGCCAGTTTTTTGATTCACTACAGGATATGTGGGCATTTTTAAAAATTATGTACAGAAATATTTAGAATAAAATTGAAGGAGGTTCATAGCATATCCAATCAAGTGCAGATGCAATTGTAGGAAATTCATTTACCATTATACACTTGCATCGTTCTGCAATTTGCATGTGCTCTGATTGGGTTCCATGAGCAGCTCTAAGGTTGATATAATGTATCCAAGACCTTATACTCCCAGTCATATACATTCTTGTCTGAGTTGACTGTGGGAGTATAAATCTTGCACTTTCTTTTGCAACACCACTATCCAACATATACTTGTAAAGAGAAAGACCTTGTTCAAAATAAGTCTTAATTTTCTTTTGCATCAAATCAACAAACACAGGATCTAAATCATCAGTTGAGTTTTGACGATTTTTAGTATCTTGTTTACGCAATTGAGGAATATCAAGTTCTAATTGAAGTTCTGTGCTATCTGCATATCTCTGTGAGAACTGCTGAAATGTAAAACTACGATGACGAAGTACTTGAGTTGCAATTGCAAGAGATGTGTTTATCTCAAGAGTCATAAATGCATGTTCAAAAATACTCCAGTGTTGATTTTTGATACAGTACTTAATCAATCCCTCAAATGAATCACTATCCTGATTTTTTGGATTACTGACACGAGCACAATAAGCAATATGTTGTTCTGCTTCTGGAGTAACTCTAACTAACTTAACTGTTGGGATTTTCATAATTACCAAAACCTTTTTCCTTTTTAATAAATTTTTTACGAGCAAGATTTATTTTAGCACTATCTAATGATTTTCTCATATAAAGAATCTCTTCTTCAGAATATAATTCTGGAACTTTGAGTGCTTCTTTAATAAGACGAATTGTTTCTTTATATCTCACTATTCCTCATCCTCAAACACTTCATCATAATCGTCCAATTCCTCAATTCTTGGTGAAAGTTCTTTGTATTCATATGCAGTTGTATCAGCATAAACTTCTTCTTTGAGAGATTGAGTTAGAAGTTCAAGATTTTTAATTATAATCTTAAGTTTGTCTCTGTTCATGAATTTGAATATCTCATTTCAAGTATACACAAAAAAAGAGAGGGTGTCAAATCCCTCTCTAAAATTATGTGGAGAATACTATGTCTGGAAATGCATCTTTGATGACTGCTTTTGTTACTTTGTATTTTTGTTGAATTGATTTGTCTTTCATAAGACAGAGTAATTCAGCTTCAGATTCATGTAATGATTCTAAAAGTTGAATAAACATAACTTCTTTTCTAACCTTAGTTGTATTAGTGACTCCCTTTACAAAATGGTTAAATTTTCTCCACTCATGTATTAATTTGGTGTGTTCAGTTCCAATTGGTGCATCATTTGGAGTGTATGGAACTTCACCTTCAGGAAGATCTGAAGTTACGTTGTCTTCAAAATTCCAGATAAGAATTGATCTTAGTGCTGGAGAATCATAGTGTTGTAAGACTTGTATTTTTTCTTCTCTAGTTTTGCAGTTAGAAACTCTTTGAATAATTTCTGATATTAATTGGTCTGGTGGTAATCTCATAAGTTAATCTCCATTTAAATAATTTTAAAGTTGTTCTTCTTCTTCCTCCTCTAAATCTCCCTCAAATCTAAAGGCAATAATTTCGTCAGGAATAATATTTCCATGTTCATCATACATTTCTGGGTGTAGTCTTTGTGTTTGTTGAGTCCAAACATATTCTCTAAAAATCCATCCAACAACACTTCCAACAACTAATGACATTACAAAAAACATTACAGAAAAAACTAAGGTAATTGCTAGCATTTTAGTACTCCTAATTTTAGGGTTTCCTTATATCAAAGGAAAAATTAAAGGAGATAGTGATTTCTCTTTTAAAAAAAGAGACTATCTTGTCAAACTCAATAAAAAATGTACTTCTTTTAGGTTTTCTCCTTCTCAAAATTAGTTCAAGCCCCCTATTATATTCAGGAGCATCTGGAGTATTTATATTTACCATTATAAAATATTATTATCCTTTAGATATTTAACAGTGTCTGAACATCCCCCAAGATGTTTCTCTGACATAATGACTTGAGGGAAAGTTGATCCCTCCCCAAATTCAGAATAAAATTCTTCCTTAGTAAAATCTGTATTTAATTCATAAATTACTACTGAACAACCTTTAGTTTCTGATAAGTGGGATAGTACTTGTTCAATTTTACTACAATAAGGACAAAGCCTTTTAGAATAAACTACGAAATTCATATTCTTAAATTCTAACTGGATGTGGTCTACGTTTGTTTGATTTTATTGCACATAACCATGCAGTTGTAACTGCAATATTATCATCCCACCAACTAGTGTCTAGTCTAAATTCTTGAAATTTAATTGTGGTATTTCTAATGTATTGTGCTTTATCTGCTCTGGTATAGTACCAAAAACTATTTTGATTCCAAAAACTTACATGAGTAGGATCTTGCCATGCCCCTCTACCATCAGTAGAAGGAACCTCAATGAATGCCCAGCCACCATCACAAAGAACTCTATAAATTTCACTCATAGATTTAATTGGATCTCTTAAATGCTCTAGTACATGACTTGCATTAATTACACCAACACTATTATCAGGAAGTGGTATGCCATCATTAAGATTACATTCAATATCACCACCCTCCTGATCTATTGTAACATATCCATCCCTAGGGAACAATCCTCCCCCAAGGTCAACTTTCATTAGTCCATTCAAATCAGCATCTCTTTCAGCAAGAGCTTGACCATATTGGTGAAATAATTCAAATGTTTTAATTTGGATATCACCAAGCCTTTCTGTTTGAGTGTTATCATGATTTGGTAACCACCTATAATAATAAAGAATTTTTTCTATAAATTTAAATTTAGTGTGCAAGTATGATCTAATTACAAGGTCATGATCATCACAAATATTTAACTCAGGATTATGCCCACCTAATTCATGATATACAGTAGTTCTCCATGCTCTAACATGATCTGGTGCATACCAAATGATACCTATACTATGACTGCTGGTAGGAAAACTATCCATTTTCATGAATTGTTCTCCTCTAAATTCTACCCACTTATGAGTCCATCCATTGTCAGAATTCCAAGGAACTTTATATTCATCCCCTCTCATGTCATAATGTAGATCTTCACTGTAAACAAAACCAACTTCAGGATCTTGAAATGCTATATTAAGTTCCTCTAGACAATCTAAAGATAGTAAATCATCATGATCAACCTCAACTAAAATATCACCTTTGCCCAAATAGAATGCTTTATTCTTAATAAATCCTACATTTGGATTTGGATTTCCCGTGTAAATTTTAACTTGAGGATGTTCTTTAATTGAGTCTGGAATATCTGGAATTTTACAATCTCCATTTAGATAGATAATCCATTCCCAATTAGAATATGTTTGATCTCTAATTGTTTCATAAAGTTCTAATAGGAATGGTACATTTTTTTTCTTATGCTCTGGTGTAATGATGCTGTACTTATAATTAATCATATCAATCAAAAAAGAAAATGTGGAACAATCTAGAATCTACTAATTCACTACCAAAGTATTCTGATGCTGCATGAATAGATTTTGAATCAAAGATGAATAATCTATTAAACACATTTCCAACAGAATCTAATAATTCAAATTTAGTCTTATCATAGAATCCACCAGAAAATGCTAATTCAGAATTTAAATCACCTTCATGTTTAACTCCTGATTTTTTGTGGGAGTAAAATGAAGTTCCACATTGGCATGGAGCATTAGGAGTTAAGTATATCATGGCTGCCCAAGTTTGACTATCCCAATGATAGACTAAAGGATCTCTTGAAGTGCAGTATTGAAAATTTCCACACATTGGATGAGATTCCCACTCTCTAATTTTTACCCCCATTATGTTTTCAAACTCTCTCTTTGTTCCAGGAACAAAGTGTTGATCTACACTTCTACTTCCTTTATATAATTCTAAGTTTGGGGAATACTTTTGATTTAGTGCATAATCTCTGACTGCATATGGATCAGAATAAAAATTATCAACAATCCATAATTTTTTATTATATTTGTTTATGATACTAGTAGTTAAAAATTTCATAATACTTATATATTTTTCAATGCAACTGATTTAAGTTCTTTTAAATAATTTGCACTATCATGATAACAAAAATTATTAATCAAAAACATAAACTCTGGGAATGGATTTTTTCTATCTTCAGTTAACAAATAATCAAGAATAGTATTCATAGTTATATAATCTTTTTGAGATTGGCAGATTTCAACTAATTTTACTAAGTGTTCATTTCTTCTTGGACAAAATGGACCAGCCTTATTAAATGACTCAATAGCATTTTCAATATCATTAAGATATTGATATGTAATTCCAATACAATACATTGCAAAGTATGCAAGTTCATCTATCCTATTTGGAGTTTGAGTTTGATTATAATTGTGAGTATGATTCAAAAATTCTAAGAAGTAATAAATGGACCTTCTTGCAAATTCTTTTTGTTGAGATTCTTTAAGTGGAAAATGATCACACTCATAAGAATCAAAATAACTTTTACCAATGTACCAAAAATGATATGCATCAGTTAACATTGTATTTGTTCTTATCATTTCCTCTTCAAGTTTTAATGCATCACTAACATATTTTGTTGGGGTTAGATAACTCTCACCAGAATTAGTATTAATATGTCTAAATGACAATGGTATATTAACTCTTTGAAAATTTTCCCCAATACCATCTATTTCTAAAGAAATAGTTTCATGGGCAAGGTTGTGATTAAATTTCCAAGGAAGTTGTGCATTCCAAATCCATGCACGGTAATAAGTAATCCCAGGTGCAATTGCAGGAACATGAAAACTTTGAATTGTAGTGTCATTAAATATAGACCAATCAAAATCAGAATCAACTTCCATGTATTCATCACAGTCCATTTTCATGATCCAATCACACCCATGGTCTGTAGATAAACAGGTTTGTAATAAGTGATCTCTATTCCAACCAAAACTTACCCAACCTTCCTTCACTTCATAAGTAAATCCAGGAACACTATGTTCTTGAAAAAATTCTTCAACAACCTCAGGTGTACCGTCAGTAGATCCATTATTTTGAAAAATCCAATAGTCAATATACTTATAAGAAGATTCTAACATTCTACGAATGTTTTTTGCTTCATTCTTAAACATAGTAATCATTACTATTTTAGTATTCTTATTCATAAAGATCTCCTCCTAATTAATTCCAATATTTCTAAATTATTTTCTTGACCTTTATATGGAGCATATAGTGCTCTTTTTCTAATCTCAATATTGTCTGGAGGATCAGTAAGATAATAAAATGCTATACTTCTTCTATAAATTCCATCAGGGCAGGTTAGTGATTCTGGAAATCCATGCCAAGAATTTTGAGTAGTATCAAATACTATTGCCCTATTAAACACATTTTCAATTACAACTTTTTTTTCTTTTGGTCTTTTTATTGATTCATTATTTGACCAAAATTCTAAACATCCTCCCCAATCAGGATTCCAATCTTCAGTTAGATATAAAATTAAGTTTAACTTTCTTTGCAAATTAAGTTTAGGATGTAGTGAATAGTCAAGATGTACATTTAATTTACCTCCAGTACCATGAATATGCCATCCTGCACCATGAAGTCCTATGTCTGGATATAAATTTTTAATCCCTGTTAGTTCTTTTAATTTATTAACAAAATCAGAAGAAGCTAGATGCATAAAAAACTCATAAGTTTTTGGTGGAAATTCCCACCAATCATTACATGATTTTTTATTTTCTAATGGATTGTCATATGAATACCATTTTGGATAATTATAATCCATAAATTCAGTGGAAAGTTGTCTAGCAGAATCTATAGGTAAGAAGTTATCAATCACCCAATAGTCAAATGGATTTTTCATCAGTATCTAGTATTAAAGAAAAAAGTTTGAAATAATCTACCATCATTAATATTACAACCAAAGTAATCTAAAGATGCATGATAAAGATTTCCAGGGTATAAAATTAACCTATTATAAACATTTCCAACTCTATCTATTAATTCCCACTTTGTAGAATCTCCACAATCTTCACCATGATCAAAACTTCCAATAGAAGAACTGTCTCCAGATTCCTTATGTCTGAATAATCCAGTTCCACCACTCAATGGAGCATCTGGAGTCAGGTAACATACTCCTGCCCAAGTATTATTGTAGTCAGCATGAATCCAAGTTTGATCTTCTGCTGTACAAATTTGAAATGCTCCAGTATAACTATTACCTTCAGGATCAACTAACCAATCAGTTACTCCACCTGCAGCATGAGAAACTAATCCATTAATAACAGCTTTATGATTATCATTTAAAAATGATTTAGATCTAAGTCCAGGATAATTTCCACGTACACAAAATTCTTGTTGCAATGCAAAATCTCTAACTGAGTCTGGATTATCATAAAAATCATCTGCTATAATTAAATTAACTTTCATTCCAATATTCTCCAGTTCTAGAACAATATTTTATATTTGGATCTATAGATTTAAATCCATCCCAACCAGGTTCATTTTCAGAAACTCTTTTCCCATGAAAATAATCTCCAATATGATTCACCATCATACCACCATCTTCAGTTTTTAACAACCCTGCTCCAATATTATACTTTTGTTGTAAATATTGTGCAATCACAGATTCTGATGGGTTATGTCCAGTTTCAGTCAAAATAGGTTCTTTAGCTATCCATGCAGGATATAATGACATAAGCATCCAAAAGTATGGAGTTGCTTTTTCATATCTATAATTTTTAAAAATAACATCATCATCTTTAGGTCCAATCTCATTTACCTCATGATTATACCAATTATTTCTTTTTAATTGTATTTGAGATAATGTATTATCCTGTTCTAAAATTTCAATTAAGTCCAAAACTTTAAGTGGATACATTAGTTCTACATCATCCTCATGATGTAGAACATAATCATAATCCCTATCTTTAATAAGATCAAAAAGTTCTTGCCAAGTTTTAGTAATTCCTAAATTAATTTCATGTAAAATGACTTCATTATATCCATTTATTATAGCAAATTCAGCTATAATATCATTGTCTCTTCCCAGTGGATAATCATCAATGAATAAATGGTGAACATCTACTCCATTAAAATCAAATTTTTTATTTGCTTCAAATGTTTTTTTTAAAAATTCTACTCTATTAGTAGAAAAAACTACATGACAAACTTTCATAAAATTATTAAAATAGGTAAAACTAAAATCAAAATTCCAATTAAATTTCCAAATAATTCCATAATAATAATATTTAAACTAGTATTCAGCATATAATTTATGTAGCATTATTTCTTCTAGGATTATATCTATACAAATTTTCATTTTTTTGTGGAGTTATCCAACTAAGTATAACATCATATCTTTCTTCTGTAAAGAAATCTTGTGATGAATACCATTCTTCCCAATCAGTATGAGACTTAGAGTTATTACACCTTCTACAACAACATAATACATTTGTAATAAAGTC
>Ga0181348_1001104_pt1 | contig 11859 bp, 6 predicted proteins | sample Su13VDMM110DN_FD_130092 | JGI IMG/M metagenome (GOLD analysis project Ga0181348, IMG submission 130092) | Freshwater viral communities from Lake Michigan, USA - Su13.VD.MM110.D.N | ecosystem: Environmental > Aquatic > Freshwater > Lake | place: USA: Michigan | collected 2013-07-16
ATATTAATACTCTATCAGCAAATAATACTACTTATCTGAATGGTCAACTTGCTGCATATTATACAAATGCAACCAATATCTCTACAGGTACATTACCCTGGGCACAAGCCCCTACAGGAACTGTAAACACTTCATCTGCTTTTACTTTCACTGCACCACAAACGTTTAATAGTAATGTTACGGTTAATGCTGTTATTGCAAATGGCGGTTTAGGTATTCTTGGTCAAGTTCTGACAAGTAACGGTAGTTCGGTATTTTGGGCTTCGGGTAGCGCTATTGCGTCGGTTGTTATAAGTAACACATCTCCAGTCTCGCCAAACCAAGGCGATCTTTGGTGGAATACAACGTCAGCATCCCTTTACGTATTCTATTTGGGTCAGTGGGTAATCTCTATTGCAGCTGGTGGTTCAAACACTAATATTCAATTCAATGACTCTGCTGCTACTGGCGGGTCTAATAATTTCACATTTAACAAAACAACAAATACGTTAAATGTAAGTAATGTGTCAATCAATGCAACTTCGATAAGCACAGGCACAGCTAATCTTGTTATGGGTAATACTTCCGCTATAGTTGCTAATGGTTTATTTGGTGCAAATGGTCAGGTTCTTACCTCTAATGGTACAGGGTTGTTCTGGGGATTTGCTGGTGGTGGACCATACATTAAGTTAACTAGTAATGCTTCAGTGACCCCGTATAAGTCATATCTAGCAGACACTAGTAACGGCTCGATCTATATTACACTACCAGGCTCACCTGGTGTAGGAGAAAGATTAGCAATTGCGGACGGAGGTGGAGACAAAATTACTAACCCAGCAATTATTTTAAGAAACGGTTCTACCATTGGCGGCAGTACAGATAGTCTGTCGTTTGATGTTCCTGATTCAATAGCCGAATTTGTTTACACAGGCTCAACTTGGAAAGTGTTCATATGACGGTTAGGGTAGTAGTTCGTAAAGGTAACAACGCGATAAACTCTGCTTACGCAGGGGAAGTTGGAGAACTTACGTATGATTCTGATAACCAAACCATACGTATTCACGACGGTACTACGCTAGGAGGAACTAAAACTGTAACGACGAATTCGAACGGAAATTTAATTTCTACTATAAACGTCGCAAATATAACAAGTCTTAGTAGCAACGTTTCTAATATCAGTACCGCCAATATAACAAACCTTAGTAGCAATGTTTCTAATATCAGTACTGCTAATATAACAAGTCTTACTAGTAATACTGCTAATATCAGTACCGCCAATATAACAAGTCTTACTAGTAATACTGCTAATATCAGTACCGCCAATATAACAAGTTTAGTATCCAACAACATTACAGTAGCTAACGAACCGTTATCAAACACTCAGCTTGCAAATAAACTGTATGTCGACAAAAAATTTAGGTTGTCAATTGCCCTTTCAGGAGTTTAGTAATGTCTAAAAAATTGATAAGTAAGTACCAATTTGAACCGGGCGCAGCTGGAATCGGTACAGTAAAAGTTCCTGGTAAAGTGACTCTTGAACAGTTTATTTTAATTACAAATTCAACAACAAACAATTTAATTTTTAATTTTATTGAGGACGGCTTCGGTGGATCAGTTTCTTATAATTCCAACGATGATTCTACGTTTCCGAATGTACTGAACGGCGTTACAACTCTTACGTTAGAACTTACTACTGCGGGGATGTTATCTTCGCACAGACTGAATATTATGGTGGATGGGATTGATTTAAAAATTCGCCCTTATGATTTTGGTACTGATGCTATTGAACGAATTAGAACTGCGGACCCACAGTCGTTAATTGACGCTGACTTTGAATATGGTTTACAATCAACAAAATGGTTGGGGTTGAGTTTAATTAGAAATTACCCTTCTTTTTTTGAAATACCGGGAACCGATTTAACGATCACTTCAATGTCTACAAACGGTGCCAATCCAAGCCTGATAACTATAAATACAGTAGAGACTCATGCGTTGGTTACCGGTAGCCCAATCACAGTACAGGCCGTATTAAGAAGTGTGTCTGGCTATAGTAGAGCAGAGGGCGCTTTTATATTATTTGACGCGCCTGGTGCAACACAGATGAGATACTTTGCTAAAGGAATAGTAGGAACCGCAAGTCAAAGTGTATTAACTGATAACACTATTTTAAGAAAAAACGGTTTTTTTACTTCGGCTGGATTAAACGTTTCTACCATAGTATCAGATGGCGGCAATCCATCAATTATAACGGTCACTACAGCATCTAATCATGGTTTATTTCCAGGTTCACCTATATCCGTCGTTATTAGTTCCGGAGGAAGTAATCACCAGCTAGCAGCAGGAGCGTTTTTTATTGAACAAGTAATTAACCAAACGTCGTTTAAATACACCGCCAGATCATCTGGCGTAGTTGCGTCTAGTATAACAGGTACTGTATATACTAGACCAGATTGTTTTTACATACACCGTCCTTTTGATGGGGGAGTGTTGGTTAGCCCTGGTGGACCGGCAATTGGTGCCCATGCAATTCGCGCAACTAAGAAATATTTTCGTTATCAATCCGGTAAAGGATTATTTTTTAGTACCGGAACTCTTTTAAAGCCAAATTATGATGTTCAAAGTGTAACGGCTACAGGAACATCGGTTGGTTCAGTTATTACAATAACAACTGATGGTACGGATCATGGGTTACAAATTGGAGCAACCATAGAACTATTAGGAATTTTTACTAGCGGATATAACGGACAATATACCGTGTCTGGCGTTGACACAGACACAAGTTTTCAGGTGGTTGCTACCTCAGTACTAGGTAATGTTGCTGCAAGTTTAGATCTTCGCCCAAGAGTGTATGTTACATTATGGAATGGATCTAGTATACGCGTTGGACCTCATGATGATCAAAATGGAATCTTTTGGGAATTTAATGGGTCAGTTTTAAATGCAGTAATTAGAAACTCGGTCCTCCAGTTGTCAGGTACAGTTGCTGTTGTGCCTGATAACAATACATTGACGGGAACTAATACAAGGTTTCTTGATCAATTAAGAGTCGGTGATGAAATTGTTTTACGCGGTATGGTCCATACGGTTACTAGTATACAAGATCAGACATCTTTGTCAATGGTCCCTGATTTTAGAGGTGTGTCTAGCGTGTCTGGGGTGCGCGTATGCATTGTTAGAGAGACTCGCGTACCATCCTCACAATTTAATATTGATACATTAGATGGTAACGGTCCTTCTGGATTTGTGATAAACCTTTCCAGAATGCAAATGTTGGGAATTCAATATTCTTGGTATGGCGCCGGATTTGTTGATTTTATGATTAGAGGCGCTGATGGAAATTTTCTTACGGCGCACCGTATAAAAAATAATAACATGAATGATGAAGCTTACATGAGATCAGGCAACTTACCTGTTAGATATAGCGTTATAAATGATGGTGCTAGAACTGCGTTAACGTCAACAATAAACTCAACCTCTACAGGCACCATAACAGTTTCGGACGCTTCTAGGTATCCTAACACAGGTTCAGTATACATTAACAATGAGATTATTACATATAGTGCTAAAGCAAATAATACATTATCGGGCTTGACCAGGGCAAGTACATTTTCCACCTTTACTGGTGGTAGTAATAGGACATTCTCAGCAGGAGTAGCAAGTTCTCACGCTGCTAATGACAGCGTGTTCTTTACAAACATAAACTGTTCCCCTACTTTAAATCATTGGGGATCATCCTTAATTATGGACGGAAAATTCGATTCAGATCGAGGATATTTGTTTAGCGCGCAAAAATTAAGTTTAACACTTTCTACAACGTTCCAAACCGCATTCATGATTAGATTAAGTCCCAGCGTATCAAATGGTCTTGTTGGCGATCTTGGGATTAGAGATCTGTTAAATCGAGCGCAAATTTTGTTAAACGCGCTTGAGATAACTGCTGCTACATCTGTAGCTATCATTGTGGAAGGGATTCTTAATCCTTCTAATTATCCTGTAAACCCAGCATCAGTTACGTGGACAAGTTTTTCACCAGAAGCTTCTTCGGGGCAGCCAAGCTTTACACAATTTGCAACAACATATACATTTGAATCTGGAGCGTTTGCCAGACCTGGAGAAACAATCTTTTCTTTCGTGGCTGGTGGAACGGATACAAAAACACTAGATCTAACACCACTTAAAGAACTATCAACAACTCCAATCGGAGGAAGAGGTACATTTCCCAACGGACCTGACGTTTTAGCTATTAATATAAGGTCATTAACCAACAACGCCCTCGCACATGTTGTTCTTCGATGGGCAGAAGCACAAGCTTAATATAAATAAAACTATAATAAGAAGACGTTAACTAGCATATTGTTCTTCGGTAAGCAGAAACATAATTTGATAAATATAACTATAATAAAAGGACTTTAACTTGCATGCTTAAACTCTCTAACCTAATTCAGACGACTGGGGCAATAACGGATGCAGCCGCCCCATCACAGTTTGCTATGCACGCGCTGAATAGAGATTCAGAGGGCCTGTTAACTTATTCAAAAGTTTTTTGGGCTAACACAAGTGAGACGGTTGATCTGACAGATGGCTCAGGCATAACTTATAATGGGTTAGAGGAGTTGATTACTGGGTTTAGTATCGGAAACACAAACTTCAATCTAACCCGTGGAAGGGAATCTGAATCCGGCGTAGCTGAATTGTTGGACAATACTTTCGTGATTAGGGTAGTCGTTTCTGGCAGTAACACATCATTTACTATCAACGGTAATACTGAAATTAATCCCGCGCTTGAATTGTATAGAGGATCTACTTACAAGTTTATAACGGAAGATCCTTCAACGCAAAACCACCCTTTATTCATTTCATCTGCTCCAAGTAGCGGTTCTTACACAAATGAATTTCTGAAAGGTGTTCAGTATTCCAGATCGGCAAATGATGGCAATGGATTTATAACAGTCAATGCAAATGTTGCAACATCAGAAACATTAGTTTTTAAAGTTCCTATGGATGCCCCTAGTCAGCTGTATTATTCATCCGGTCAAGATAATAACTGTTTTGGAACTTTAACAATTACGGCAGAGTTAACTAATCCAAAACATAGAAAGTATGAACAAGTTCGATTTGATAATCTACAATTATCTTATTTTTTAAACAGTAATGGTTTTTTGGTCGCAAGATATGGCGCCGATTACTCTTACTAAATAAAGCAAAACCAGGAGCAATTATATATGGTTGATTTTGTATTAGGGAGGTTGAAGTTTGTCTATAAAGGCAACTGGACTACCTCTACCGCATATATAAAAGATGATATTGTCACTTACGGAGGTCGGTCCTTTGTGTGCGTTACAAATCATACATCTAGCGGAAACGCATCAGGTGGTTTTGAGACTAACTCTGCTAATTGGAATCTAATCAACGACGGCATAGCCAATCGTGGTGTCTGGGCAATATCAACATACTACAAAGTCAATGACATTGTTAAGTATGGTGGACGTCTATACATCACTATCACTTCACACACTTCAAGCGCGACTGTAGCAGGCGGTTTTGAAACCAACATAGCAAATATGCAGCTGCTTAATGATGGTGTAGAAAATAAAGGTGATTGGGCAGTATCAACATACTACAAAGTCAATGACATTGTTAAGTATGGTGGACGCTTATACATCACTATCACTTCACACACTTCAAGCGGAAACGCTTCAGGCGGTTTTGAAACCAACATAGCAAATATGCAGCTGCTTAATGATGGTATCACCAATCGAGGCGTATGGGCAATATCAACATACTATAGAGTCAATGACATTGTTAAGTATGGTGCGCGTACGTTTGTTGTAATAACTTCACACACTTCAAGTGCAAGCGCAGCGGGTGGTTTTGAGGCCAATATTGCAAATATGCAGCTACTTAATGATGGCGTAGAAAATAAAGGTGATTGGACTACTGGTACGTACTATAAGATTAACGACGTTGTTAAGTGGGGGTCAAGTCTCTATGTTTGTAATACCAGTCACACTGCAGCAGCAAACTGGGTAGATACAGAATCTAACTTTACGTTATATGTTGGTGGCCTTGAATTTGAAGACAGCTGGAGTAGCGCAACGCTCTACCAACCAGGTGATGTTGTTCGCTATGGCGGCTATCAGTTTGTTGCATTTAACGAATCATCTAACGTCAATCCAACAAATGCTTCGTACTGGGATTTGTTTTCTACTGGTTTTAAAGTACAAGGCGGATATAATGCTAACACTGCTTACACACCAGGTGATGTTGTTCAGTTTGGTGGTTATGTATATGCTGCTCGCATCAATACCGCCAATGTTCTACCGTCAAACACAACTAATTGGGAACTTGTTAATTACGGAATCAACTGGAACGACAATTGGTCAAACTCCACATTTTATTATAAGGGTGACGCTGTAAGATTTGGTGGATCATCGTATATCTCTGTATCTCATAACAACTCAAATAATGAACCAGATCCTAGCAACACAACAAACTGGAATTTGTTGTCGCAGGGAGCAAATTCCGTTGGAAATCTAACTACTACTGGTGATATGCTGTTCCTCAATACCGGCGGTATTGATAACCTTGCAATTGGTGCAAATGGCTACATACTAACAGCAAATACAACAGGAAAACCAGAGTGGCGACTTAACTCAGCCGCAAATAACGTATACTACGTAAGCCTTAACGGTGTTGACTCTTCAGATGCGGGTCAAACTCTTCAAAGATCATTCAGGTCAATCAAATATGCTTGCGAAAATGTTCCAAATAACTCGGTAATTTTTGTAAAAGCTGGTTCATATCAAGAAATATTACCCATTGTAGTACCTCCTGGAGTTTCAGTTATCGGCGATAGCCAACGAACAGTCACAGTAACTCCTACCGGTGGATACTCCGGTGCTGGTAATACTATGTGGTTACTATCAAATGGTTCGTTACTTAAGCAGATGGCGTTTGGAGGAATGACCGGATTTATTGCCGGCAATACCCCTGATGATATTACTACAGCAACTATAGGCGGTGTATATATCAGGTTAAATCCTGCAAGCCCTATTTTAACTAAAAGTCCTTACGTCATTGAATGCTCTGCAATATCTTCGGGCGGAACGGGTGTAATTGTTGATGGATCAGTCCATGCTTCTGGAAATCGAAGCATGCTTTTCCATGCCTATACCGTAATCTGTGACGGCGGCATCGGGTATTGGATAAGCAATAATGCTAGGGCTGAAACTGTTTCTTGCTTTACCTACTTTTGCTTTTTTGGTCTTGCTACTACTGGTGGTGGATTCATTAGAGGTCTAAATAACAATAACTCTTATGGTAACTATGGTGCTGTTTCTAGAGGATACGACACTACCGAAACTGTAACTACGGCAAGCCTGTCCGGCGAACAACTTCAGCTTACCGCTAATTCGTTAATGACTTATACCGTCGGTGAAACAATAACCGGAAATACTTCAGGCGCGACGGGAACGATCAATAATATTCAAACAGCAGCTAATAAGCTGTATTACACAAGAACAAATGCTAATACTTTTGCCAATAGTGAAAGTATTGCCGGCGCTAACTCTGGTATTAATGGTATAATTACTAGCACGGGTGTTACAGGACAGAAAGGGTTTGTTGTAGTAGCAAATAACTTCACCGTAAATCCTACACTGTTTTCTGGTAGAAGTATTGAATTTGCTGGTGATGCTAGTGCGTACGTTATTCAGACAGTAAGCGGTACATTCACTAACACTACAAGCAAAATGATTTTTGTTCTTTCTCAGGAAAAAACAACTCCTACAAGCAACAGCGCAAACGTTATCATCAGGCAGAACTTTTCGCAGATTCGTCTAACTGGTCATGATTTCCTTGATATCGGCACCGGAAATACTGTTAATACAAACTATCCTAATACTCCGATAACACCACCTTCGCAAGCTAATGAAGTTGTCGAAGGGCGCCCTGGTCGAGTATACTATGTTTCTACAGACCAGAATGGTAACTTTCGTGTTGGTGATTACTTTCGAATTGAACAAGCTACAGGTAAAGCAACACTCGACGCTTCAGCATTCAACTTATCGGGGTTATCAGAACTAAGACTTGGATCCATCGGCGCTCAACTAGGTGAGACGATCAATGAGTTCTCGGCTGATGGTACTCTGACAGGAAACTCTAACATTGCAGTTCCAACCGAACAGGCTGTTAAGACGTATGTTGATACCTCGGCAATTGTATTAGTTCTCCCAGCAATAGATAGTGCTAGAATGCTATCATATATAAATCTAAGTGTATAGGAAATATTTAAATGACCACGGCAAGATCAATTATTCTTTCTACAGTTGCAAATACATTAACAACCGTTTATACAAATACAACTGGTAAAACATCCGTATTGAAATCTGTTAATATCAATGGCATCGGCGATCCCCAGACATTAAGTACCAGTGCTGGAGCTGATGAATGGTTATATTTTGGTACAAATATGGCTGCATTGATTCCAGCTAGTTTTGGCAGCTCGGCAGCCCGTGGATATACAGTACCTATATCTGTTCCATTATCTGCTAATAGATTACTTTTAATTTGGCAGCCAGATTTTATGCATAATCTTGCACAAAATGATCTTCATGATCGAGCTACAATACATACTCAAATAGTGGAATATACTGGAACAAAATATCGTGCAGGACCAATTGTCAATGTTGACATTCAAGGTTTTATGACTAGTTATATTTCAGGTGCCTCTGTAACACTACATGCTAAACCTGCAAGCGGGTCGATTGAAGGATCTTCCCCAAACTTTAAAGCAATTGCATTATCTGCTACAAAAGTTGCATGTACTATTCGTTATGGTTCTCTGATGCAACTTTTCCGTTTGTCTATTGTTGGTAACTCTGTTGAATTAAGTGGTCTGACTAATCTAAGTCTTACTGGGACTTTTACTACTACTGCTCATCATTATGATATTGCACCAGTATCGGGTAGTACAACTCAAATTACAGTTATTGGTACAGATGCTAGTTCTTGGAAAATAAGGTCATTTGATGTACCAGATACTGGTGCAATAACTGCCTTAGGCACAACGTTTGACACAACAATTGGGCATTCTACATATATGGGCGTTGTATGTAGAAACAATAAAACAGCTGTTGGTACTTTAACCTACTACACCGTGGCTTGTGCTAATGCAGCAACGACCGGTAGTATTAGACTTATTTCATATGATAGCAGTACAAGTACATTTATTCTTCTTGGTTCAGCTGTAGCAATAACAGCTACTAGTAATTGGCAATCAATTGAAGCTGAGTGTTTATCCGCAGATACAACATCTAATGCCGTAGTTGTAACAAATGACAGCAATGTTACTAATACTATTAGAACTTATAGACAAACTAGTACAGCAGCTGCTACAAATACATTAGTTAGTCTTGGATTGAATACTTCAGTTACTGCTAGAACAATCTCATCTTCTTTTAGATGGGGTGATTCAAGAGCAGTATTTGTTGGCGACAACTGTCTTTTTATGATTGACAGCGCCGGTGTAGGTGCAGATCTAATTTCTAATAGTACTGATAGCTCATCAGTTGTCAACTATAGAAATCTTTGGTATAACTTTGAATCAAAACCACTATATACGTTCTATGATCCAGGTACAATTCAAATAGATCGTACTGCACAATACTATTCCAGAACTGGTATGACATCAGTTACTAATTCTGGTGTTAGAACGTCCACAGGTAATTATTTTCCGTGGGGTCATGAATATGGCAACCATTATGATTGGTCTGAAGTTGCTGGTTGTTGGATGGTCGCGCAGTATGGCAAAATCTATGCTATTAATACTGATGGCGTAATATTAGATGAACTTTCACTAAATAATCTATATCCAGATTTATCTAGTGGTACGTACCAATATGATATAAGAAATCTTATAGTGCTTCCTTCTGGAAGACTATTGATGTGCCTTGCTCCGCGTACAATGACAGAGCCAAATTATACTTTGCGATATGCGCATAACTGGAACGATTCGCAAACAACTGGTTATGCTATTTCTACACAACCAATTCTAAATCCAAAAGACTTGAATAGAGCATCTGTTCAAACAACTTTGTCACTAAGTGCTTTTGGATGCTCAGCTCATTTAACTAGCAATGTTGATTTAAATGGTGATGAGCGTGCATATTTACTATGGCATAATGGAGCTGCATCACCGGCTACACAAATCAGTCAGTATTATAGTACCATTTGGCAAACAACAACTGCAACTTCTTTCACTTCTGCTGGTGTCGGCTCCTGGAATGTTGGGTATAATTCACCTAATAAATTAATTCAAGATACCCCAGCAACAACATTATATCCTCGTGGTTTATGGCGTATAATTGGTACTAATACCAGTACTCTTGCAGAAACTCGGCAGTTGCGTGTAAGTGCAGCATATGATATTATTGTTTCAGCAAGTTCTTTAGCGCCCACTGGCTTTCTCTCTCTGAACGGTTCCGGTACACCCAGTCGTTATGGTACGACAGCTAAGAGATACAAAAATATTGCTGTAGTTGCAGCTCATAATCCTAATGCCACTCCTACACATGTTTGGTCTTCAATTGAAGGTAAATTAAATTCGCCTTATGGATGGTATGCAGGGCAATATGGAACAAATATACAAACATCAAATTCTCAATATACATCTCTAGCAGTAACAAGCCGTGGTTATGCTGTAGCATTCAATAGTACTTCTGGTGTTTCTAATGCAACTTCAGTTGCTTATGTATTTGACAGCGTACAGAACATTACACCTAGAGTTACGTTTGCTAATACTTCAAACGGCGGCTTTTATACATTGAAATCTACGAGCGGCAATGTATTCCAGATATACAATGCTGCTAACGCCACTAATTCGGTAGTAGATGCCGTATATGCAGTTACCGGTAACAATGACATAGCTAAGTTTACGTTAGCACTATTCGACGGAAGTAATACTTTCTTTATCGCTAATCAATCAATATCAACAAGTAATACAACATATATTCGAACAAATGACACTTACTTGCTTGCTAATAATAATAGTGTTAGAATAGCATCCGATAAATCTAATGCTCTTTCTGCTCTATTAACAATTGTTGAAGAGGTTTAATTATGTTATTAAAAACTCCATTAGCAACAGATTATAGTGGTGTTACTATTTCTTCGGTAGCAACACCTAGAGCTGCTGTCGAATTAATACAAACTGTAACCATAGCTGATTTTCCTAATACTTCAGTAGCAGCTAATTTCTTTGGACCGGGAACAATCACAATTGATGCTCCTGTATGGGCTAATTTTGCTAGATACAAAAAAATCCAATTTTCAATGGGACCGGTAGGTTGTAACGCTACGACATTAATTAATATACAAACAAGAAGAAATGCTAGTAACTACACTGCAACTAAATTTTTCAAACTTGAAACTATAACTACAGCCAGCATTTCACTTGTTACTAACGGTAGTTCTTCCACGGACGTGCCTTTAACTGTATCAAATATAGACTTTACTTTAAGCTTTTTAAAACAAACCGATATCTTTATGACACAGTTTGGTGGTTACGCCGAAACAACCATTGGTAATCAAACTACTTTCATCGCAGGTTCTATATCTAGAACTAACTTTTCAATTCCGAATGCCGCTGATAACCTTTTACCAGGTTATTCTGAATCAGATCAGATTGGAATACAGTTCAGCTGTGGCGGCAACCAATTTAGGCAACCTAATATTAGTAACCAACCATTAAGAAATTTCAAATTAGAGTGTAATATTTACGGGTGGTTAAGATAATGGAAATTACCGAAATGTATACATCTGACAATGGTTTATATCGTTTAATGACAGAACAAGAAAAGCTAGAACTGTTAAATGCCCTGG
>Ga0181348_1001105_pt1 | contig 11858 bp, 17 predicted proteins | sample Su13VDMM110DN_FD_130092 | JGI IMG/M metagenome (GOLD analysis project Ga0181348, IMG submission 130092) | Freshwater viral communities from Lake Michigan, USA - Su13.VD.MM110.D.N | ecosystem: Environmental > Aquatic > Freshwater > Lake | place: USA: Michigan | collected 2013-07-16
CAGAGGAACTTAACTATAGGGCAAAGTCTTTATACATTAATTGCTTAATGCGCCACTTTAGCGGTAAAGCGGCAACGGTTACAAACGCAACGGCATTTGACTTGTTTAAAGTTGACATACGAAATTGGCATAGCTTTGAGTCATTGTTTGTAGAACTATACAAATCCGACTTAGTTGTAATAAGTAACGATAGGGTTACTTTTAATAACGTATGGGGGCAATTAATTGACCGAACTAAATTAGATAAGGTAAGCCCCGAAATGTATGTTGGTGCGGTTGAAGTTAATGGTGTGGATAACTACCTTACGGAACTACTAACAAACCAATCGTTGTATGAAATGATATGTATGAGGCACAAAATTAAAAGAGAGCAATTTGAAAGCCTTGCTGCATTATTTGCAAAAGAACAAAAAGCATTCGGTAAAAAGTATACAAGTTTAGCTGATTGTACTCGGCACTTTGCATATTGGATACCAACCAACTTAGGGAAAGCCCCTATTGGAAACCACGTTAAATCGTCCTCGACTTTGCTTGGGGAATAAAAACAGACAAATGAAACAAACAGCAAAATTAGATTTAAGTCAGCTAGGCGGATTTTTACCACCAAGCAACACGGAACTCGAAAGCACTATTTTGGGTGAGTGTATGCTAGACAAAGAAGCATTAAGCATAGCCATTACTTTGTTAGTACCCGATTGTTTCTATATGGACGCAAACAAAATTATTTATCAAACGATATATAATCTGTATGCTGTTTCAAGCCCCGTAGATATTTTAACGGTGGTTAATTCCTTAAAGGCAAATGGCGAACTCGAGAAAGTTGGTGGTGCTTATTATATAACACAATTATGTAATAGGGTTGCTAGTGCATCAAATATAGAATACCATTGCCGTATAATTGTACAAGATTACCTAAAGCGAAAGTTAATACAAGTAAGCCAAGAAAGTAGTAGGGAGGCATACGATAATACTACCGATGTATTTGATTTGTACGAAACGGCTACAACAAAACTTGACTCGGCATTAAGCGGAGTAATAAAATACGAGGTTAGTACAATTGGCGCAGTACATAAAAAGGTAATTGCTGAAAGTATGGAAGTTGCAAAAGGTGGAGCGAAGTCGGGAGTGCCTACGGGCTTTACAAACCTTGACAAGTTTTTAAGTGGTTGGCAAAAGAGCGACCTTATTATATTGGCAGCCCGTCCTTCGATGGGTAAGAGTGCCTGTGCTTTGGCTTTTGTTCTTAACCCTGCACTTGACGGAATACCAACGGCAATGTTTAGCTTGGAAATGAGTAACGACCAACTAGTTGGTAGAACACAAAGTATGATGAGTGGTATAAATAGTAGTAGGATAATAAAAAAGCAGCTAGAGCCTTACGAAGTTACAGAAATAGAAAATGCTTGTTCAAGGCTCAACACCATAACGATATACATTGATGACACACCGTCACTTAGTTTAATGGCACTGAAAGCAAAGAGTAGAAAGTTGGTAAAGGAAAAAAAGGTTAAGCTTATTGTAGTGGACTACTTACAACTTATGACGGTTGACACACAAGGCGGTAATAGGGAGCAAGAAGTTAGTACGATAAGCAAAGGGTTAAAAGGATTAGCAAAAGAACTAGACATTCCAATCATTGCATTGAGCCAACTGAATAGAGCAGTAGAAACAAGGGGTGGTGATAAAAAACCGATGTTGAGCGACCTTCGTGAGTCGGGGTCAATAGAGCAAGATGCCGATATGGTAATGTTTGTATACAGACCCGAATACTATGGAGCAGAAACGTATGAAATAGGTGGCGAAGTAATACCAACGGAAGGGTTGTTGTGTTTAATAGTAGCAAAACATAGAGCAGGTAGTTTAGGCGAGTTGCGTATGGGGTTTAATGGCAACCTAACAAAGCTAGAAAACTATGATACCTATATGGCACAAAAAAACAGAAGTAGTTTTGATACCAATAACAAACTTAGTCCGTTAACACCAAATGCAAACTTTGATAATGACGAATTAATACCAAAAACGCCTGCGTTTGATGGTGACGATGTTCCATTTTAAATACCACCACTATCGGTTAGGTTATTAATAAGTATCTTTGTCGTATAGTTAGATTATAAACATAAAAGTAATTATAAATTTATATATGTGATATACAGCAAGTTATGTAATTATTAATTATATTTATTTATAATTAAGATTTGTGTTTAAATTTTTTTTATATTTGTTGTGTCATAAGACAAAAACAACTTAAAAAATAGAAAAATGAAAACATTACACAAGTTAGTGCAGATAACAAAAAGACCAATAAATAACAAAGCAACAAAAATAGAAAACAAATACTCATTTGTTGCAGGCTCACTTAACTTAATAATCAGCCAAAAGTTTAATCCTTTTAAATAAACAAAATGATAACAAAAATTTGTGGGAAAGCAAATATTGATATAGACAACTTTCCAATACCAAACGAGGGCATAAATGACGCATCAATTCTTATACAATGGAGCGTAACAGTTAATGAACTGCAAGATTTTGCCGAATTGTCAGCACATATTGAGGACATAAATGTAGTTATAAATTATTACCGAGATGCTTTGGAAATAAGCCAAACAGACGAATGGGATAAAGAAAACACAATGGCGACCTACGAATACAAGCATAGCCAAGAGAAAGAGCCGTTTATTATTGAAAATAAAATTTGTGCGGAAGATAATACCATTGCAATATTGGAAGCCGATATTGATTTTAAAAAACGTGTTATAACTTTAAAAAGTCATTAATAAAATGAAAAGTAAAATACTAAAAGTTATTAGCCCATTGGGGAAAAGGCAATACGTTGCTTTAGTAGAGCGTAAATTTTTGTTTTTTATACCTATATGGGTGTCGGTGCGTTTATATGATAATATAAATGAAATAGGGTATGTGTGGCATCGTACCTTTAAATACAAAATGGATAGCATAGAAACGGCTAAAGAGTCAATTAAAGCCTACATTGATATTATAGGCAAAAAGGACAGTGTAACAGAGGTGAAAAATTAAATTAAAATGAGCCAAACAAAATTATATAAAATTTTGCAAAAAGAGGATATTGAACAAAAATACTTGCACGAAATAACAATGGAGCTGTTTGAGATTTGCGTACACAAGGCTATTATTAATAAAATGTGTAAAGGAAACCAAAATGTTAATACACCAACAATTATAAAGCTAACAGAGGCGCTTAATTACATTGTAGGCAAGTACAAATACTCTCCAAATGATTTGATTGATGGAAATTGGACTATAAGTAAAAAAACAAATTATAAATACGAGGATTAAAATGGAAGCAATAAAACAAAAATTTAATCAACTTTTAGCACCAAATTATGTATCAAGTCAAACATTGTTTAAATTTAATAAAGATGGCGGTAAAACACAAAACGTATTATTTGTAAGCCCGACTCTTAATAGTTATGATTTATATAAAATGATATTACCTGCAATGATGCTTGAACATTTAGAAAATTGGAAAATAGCACTTACAAGTATAGAGTTACCAAATACAAAAGTAGATTTTGAGGACATAAACATAGCCATTACACCTAAACAAATACTTTGGGCAGATGTGATTGTATTCCCATTTACAAAACAAGATTTGTTGTTGGTATATAATCAAATAGGCGCAATTAACCCAAATTGTAAAATAATGTACTGTGTTGACTTTAATTTTTATGAGATAAGTCAATACCATAGCCAATACAAATTGTTTAACAACAGCTCTGTTAAATTACATTTAGTGTCAAATATGAGGAATGCAAACAAGGTGCTTGTGTCAAACTATAATCTTGCCCATTATTTAAAAGAAAAATTAAACACAGACTTACATCAATTTAACATATCGGTAGTGCCTCAATTGTTTGTTTCTGCATATATGACCGAAAGTTTAAAAGCGCCCGAAAAGACAAAAAGCGACGCGTTTAGAATAGGTATTATTTGCTCAGAAAATGATTACGAAGACTTAAATGCAAATAAAAAAATGTTTGAGGATATAAATAAAAAATATGGTGATAAGGTTAAATTGATATTTATTGGTTTTGATGGTAGGCTGCCACACAAAAATAAATATGCACTTGATAAAATAAGGCACACACATATAGCTCACACTCCAATGGTGGACTTTACACCTAAAAATAATCACTTCTTACAAAAATTACTTGACCTAAATATTGACTTAGGGTGGGTTGTACAAAAAGAAAGCAAGTATAACGAAAGCTCTGCTAATTACAATAAATACTTGGACTTTGCTATGTGTAATATACCTATTATGAGTTCAAAAGCATATCCGTACAATAGGATAATTAAGAACGGAATAAGCGGTTTTGTTTATGAAAAAAAAGCAGACATAGTAGCAATAATTGATTCACTTATTAAAGATGTGAAACTGAAAGAAGATGTTGTTATAAACTCAATAGATATGATAAACAACAACTTTTCATACAATCAAAAAAAGTACGAACAAATGGCTAAAATATATTCATAATCAGCGTATATATGTACTAGGGGATAGTTTGGTACTTGTCGCCTAATATACCTTTAAGATTTTGCTCTAACTCCTTCATTTTTTCGTTTTCTTCGCGGAGTTTTTTCATCTGAAGGCGATTACTAGCAATGCCATATATTAATGCTGCTGCCGTTAATACAAAAAAACCTATTGATAACACATTAACTTTTGACCCTTGTGTTAAAAACTGTTCAGGTACTGTTGCCGTTATTGGTGCGGAATTTACCATATTTTATTATATTACTCGAGTACCATCAACTAAGCAAAATGATTGGTCGTTACCATCTTTAAATGAAATTTTACATTGTGTTTTAACCCTTTCAAATGTTACTTCGCAACTAGGGTGTGACAATTTAACAACATCAATTATTGCGTGTTGAAAATTTCTTCGGTCTTCACGTTCTATAAGCGCCTTTACCATATCGGACAAAAACTTTAAATTGTCTTTTTGTGAAGAACTACCGAAACCATATTTTATTAACAGTTTTTCGTGTTCACTCTGCGGAGTTGGCATTTGAACATAAGATGGAATTGTTGGCTTTATTGTTTTGGGCAACTTGTTTTCAGTAGGAGTATGTAACGCATTGGTTTTTTCGTTTTTAATTGAAGCCCTACTCAAAATAATTTTATTGGCAATCTTGTTGTATATTTCTTTTGTAATTATTTTTTTTTCACTATCTTTTGGCTTAACAACAGCCTTTTTAGTTAGCTTTATTATTGGTTCGTTAGCCTTCTTTTGAACCACTTTTGTTGCCATTTTTTTTGTTAGTTTTTTTGCCATTTTATTTGTTTTTGTCTATTGTTTTAACATACAAATATATAAAATAACAACAAAACAAAAAAATACTTATCAACAATTTAACAATTTAAACTTTTTTTTTGTTTAACATATATGGGGTAATAATAGATATATGCAAGAAATAGACCAAAACAACAATTGCGATTTAATTGAAGTTATATCCGTGTTTCATAAAACAATTAAAAAGCACGGTATAAAAAGAGTTATACAATCGTTGGTAAAAATACAGCACACAACAGAGTTGCACTTAGAAGACACAGAGCAACAAGTATTGGACTTTATTTGTTTTAAGGTGTTTTCGGCTTACCAAACATCATTACAAGAAATGAGGGAAACAACTAAACGAGGAAGGTTTACCAATGCAAAGAAAATGGCTTTTGTATTATTCAACCAACACTTAAAAATAACACAACGCGAAATAGCTACTTTTTGGCGAATAAATAGCTCGAAAGTAAACATCGCTATTAAAGAGTTTCATAAACTAAATTCAAATATTCGCTCAGATAAAGATTTTAAAGAATCGTTTGACATCATAAATATTGAAGTAAACAAATACAAAGAAGCGCTAATAATTAAATACTCAAATAATAATAATTAAAATAGACTTAAATGGCTCAAACACTAAACAGACGAAAGGGCAAAAAAAATGCTACATATAATAAAGAAACTATTAAAGAAAACGAAAGAAAGTACGAAGAGCAACAAAAACAGGAATCAGACAACGAATCAATGGAAGAACAAGAACAAGATTTATATGAAACACCTATTGGCGATATAGTTGAACCAAATGAAGAAGGTAACGAAATAAACCAAGCTAATACCCAAAGTACAACAACGCAATCTCACGAACAAGACGTTTCGTTTAGTCAATCAGAAGACACAGGCGTAATTGAAGACTTGCCAACAAGTAACCAAGCATTTGACCCACACAACGCACCTAGAAAGGAAAGGGATTATGCAATGGATAATTCTAAAGGCGAGCAAGTTATTGATAGGGTTGCGCCTCCGATAAGCGACAACTTGCCACCCGTTACGGGCATTGATGGTGATGGCTATACGCCTCAAAATGGCGCAAACAAGCTTGACGACAAAAAGAAGGCCAACCCATTAAAGAACCCCGAAACAAAGGATTTAGACAATGCAGAAAAATTAAAGGCGGCAAAAGTTTTAGCAAAAACAATGGTGGACGCTTATGAAAAAATTATACCTCCTATTTTTAAGTTAGCATCAAAAACATCAGAAAAGAAAATGAGCGAACTTTCGATGAAAGGGGATATTGATTTTACTATTTTGCTTGAAACACCTGATAGCGGCAAGGTTACAGCAAAAGAGTATGTTGATGGTATAAATAACCAAGCAGACCAATTGTTCAACATAAGTGACGAGTTTAAGGAAAATATTATGCCTCCGCTTACAAGAATACTTGCCAAAAAGGAAATGGGTATGACCGATGAGCAATTGTTAGCTTATTATGTTGGTGCGGATTTAATACAAAAAACACAAGCAGCATATCAGTTAAGGGGGTATATGAAAGACACGTTAGACTTTTTTAAGGAAACAACTAAAAATAGAAAAGGGGATAACGCAAATATTGTTTCAGAATCAAAAGACCAAAACAATAGTGATACAAGCTCAAAAACAACAAGCTCCATTAAACCATCAATGGCTGACGTGTTAAACAACGTGGAAGAATTAGAAGTAGAAGATTTGGGTAGCGAAACGGAGGACTAACCAATATTGTTTCTAACTTTAATTTACATTAAAAATAAATTGTATATTTGCAAAGATGCCAATAGAAAACGAAAACCTAGTTCCCACACCAATAAACAACAATAGAGTTGTTGAGCAAAGGCGGCCACAAAACCAACCGCCACCACTTTCCGAGAAGAGGGAGTGTAACTTAACATTAGTTGCAGGCGTAAAGCGTATCGGTAAATCAAACGAAACGTTGAGGCATATTCTTGAAAGTTATATAAAGGACAACCCCGACACAGGTAAAAAGGGGCTTAAATGCTTGATTTTTGACGTTAATAACGAATATGGAAGTTACGAATTACATTGTTCAGATGGTAAAAAAAGAATGGTGCGCGTTGCTCAATTAATGGCAAAAGATATTAAACAATTTAATATGCAACGCATTGTTGAAGTAAGAAGAATTATACCTAGCAAAGAAAAAACAGAAACGAACGAAATAATTGCAGATAATGATGGCGCAACCGAAGATTTACTATTGCAAGTGGTTAAAGATTTTAGAGGTGGGTTGTTATTTATTGATGACTTAAACACGGTGTTTGGCGATAGTTTACCTAAAAAGTTTGCAGGTATGTTATCTAACAACGCTCACCGTAATGCCGATATACTTTTGCAAGTACAATCAATTGGTCGTATTCTGCCTAAAACGTGGCAAAATACAAACTATGTGCGATTCCACCACCAACTAGATAGTATTGATGACTCAAAAGATAAGCTAACTACACACTACGAAATATTTAAAATTGCCCAAATGCTTGTTGATGACCAATATTACAATGTGAATAAAAGATATTTTGTTTGGGTTGACCGCGATGATTTTAAGATTAAAGGAAACTTTAACAAACAACAATTACAAAAAGCTATTGAGGAATATATATCCACCAATTCAAGCGTTTTAAAGCCAATGCTTGAAAAACGAGATAATCAAGGAAAGAAAGTAAACTCTTACCCTGTTGCGTTACAAATGAAATCAAATCAGTTATTTGAAAAATATAATGGCAATACTAATGCTGTCCAGCAAATCAAAAGGAAAACTCAGTGATGTTAGGTTTGAGGGAATGAATATAATTGGAGAAAACTTTTGTGTTATAAAAAGTTTAAGGCGTTCAAATAACTACATACATATTGTTTCGGTTAATAAAAAAGGAGAGCCTATATACCTACAAAAACAAGGTAGAGATGGAGCTGCTTTGTGGAAGCTTTCGGATGCCATTAACTTTTTGTCATTAGGCTATTTTGATGAATTTGGTGTTGTTAAATTGTGCGAAATGTTTCCGCTTGACTGTTCATTGAATTAACTATTTTTCTTTTTATTTTTAATATTAAATCGCCAATAGCATCCTTTTGTTTTCGGTTTGATTGTTGACAAAAATGGAGTTGGCTTAACAACTCACTAATATAAGCATCTTTTCTAAATTCGGCAGTTTCACCTTTGTTCCTTTTTTTATAATCCGCTATTTCCTTTTGCTGTCTAATAACCCTATCGGCGCTTTCGTCTAACTCGGATTTTAGTTTACCCATTTCAATTTCAGCCTTTGTTAAAAGTTGGTTGAGTTCCTTTGTATAAGAACGCTCAAACAACAATTGCTCGAAGTCTGTTAGTTTGCCAGACTCAAATATCTTATTAGGACTATGTGCCATTTTTGTTACACTTTGCGTAAGTTGCCCTTTTGGTCTTTTTCCATACACTTAATGAAAGCATCCACTTGAACCTTTAAACCTTTAAAATAAGTCATTTCTAGCTCTATGTCCTCGTTGTTTTTGGGATAACCACTAAGCATTAAACCAATTTCACTGTTAGGCAATTTTGTAGCTATTTCTTTTGCCGTTTTTTCAATGGCCAAATAAGAGTCTTTTGCTTTTACAAATTCCTTAACGTCTTCCTCGAATTTTGGAAGGAAATAGTATTGGTAATAATTTTCTCTATCGTAAAGTATTTTTTGTTGTGCCTCTAAAGTAGATTGTAATTTGTTTTCTTTTTGGTAGGTTAACTCTGCTCTTTTGAATGAGTCAAGCCCCTTGTCTGCCAACGCAATATCAATTTCAAGTATGTACCTTTCAATGTTGCTTATTGCTTTTTTTAAACGTGCAAAGTTTCCCTCTGCCTCCGCTTTCGGTAGTTTGTATTCTTTCATTTGTCTATTATTTTAATGAATTAAAAATATCTATTACACTATCTTGTTCCACAAATATACTTAAATTATTGTTTCACTAAACCCACATTGTTTGATTTTGTAGCTTTTTCATTGCTTTTTTCTAGCCCCTTACTCTTTGCGTAAAACTTAATTGCAAATATTATCAAAAAAGCTAAAGCGGCAATTCCAATGCACACACGAACCAACTGTAAAATAATGCTTACAAGTTCATATTGTGCAATTCGTTTTAGTAGTTTATTTAACTCGTCCATTATATAAATTTATTAATAATATTACAAATATATTGAATATCGTTATCTGTTAACTGTGGGTGATTTGGTACATAAAAACCATTTGCGTCTACCATATTAGCGTTTACAAATGTTTGTTCGCCATACAAGTTTTTAAAGAACGGTTGTGTACCAATACTTCCACTTATCAATGGCCTAACCTCAACTCCGCTTTCTTTTAAAACCTTTACTACCCTATCTCTGCCAAGCATAATTATTGGGTAGCCTAAATTTGAAACAAAACCATCGGCAAAAGGTTTCCATATATTATTATTTAACAATTGTTTATACAATTCAAAATTATGATTACGAATGGTTGCAAATTTTTTTAACTTATCTAGTTGCCTTAATCCTAAAAATGCCCCTATTTCGGTATTGCGAAGATTGTACCCATCGGTATAAAAAGTGTATAGCGCATTAAACCCCTTAATATTATTTTGTAATTGTAACGAAAGTTTCTTTTTGTCGCTTAAATCCCTATCCCATCCGTGTGAACGCTTCATTAAAAGCGCATCGTTTAATTCATAACTGTCAGTTGTTACCATACCGCCTTCAATAGTGCTAGTAATGTGACCAAAATAATTTGAACAAGAACTTGCAACCCCAAATTTTTCGATATTTACATTGTTCAAATAACTACCTTGACTTTCGCAGTTGTCCATAATTAAAACAACATTACACACGTCACACAATGCTTGTATTTTATCCATAAGTGGCGGCATACCAAGTACGCTTACCAAAAATAATGCAGCAGGTTTTTCTTTTGCAAATAATTCTTCTAATTGCTCTATATCCACAGAAAGGTTAAGTAAATTTATATCACAAAGTATCGGTGTAAGTCCTAGTTGAATTATTGGAGAAATGGTAGTTATCCAACACAAAGAAGGAATAATTACCTTTTTGTTTTTTAGCATTCCACATTGCAATAAAGCACTAATCATTAACAAGTTTGCCGAGCTGCCGCTATTGCAAAATATAGCGTGTTTACGTTCAACAAAATTGGCATATTTGGCTTCGTACTCTAACGTTAATTCACCTTTTGTTAGTTTAGGTGTTATGTTTTGTGAAAGCCACTCGCAAAGAGCTTTAATGTCTTTTTTGTCAATGGTGTCTTGTGTTAGTTTAATTTGTCTATTCATTAAGCTAATTTGTTTTTAATTTCCAACCTTCAAATATAAAATCATAATTTAATATTTTATCGTGTGTTTCAAATAATTTATTAACAATGTTTTTTCGCCTTTTTTTATAGTTAGGCACATTTTTATGGAATTGAATTAATTATTTCCATTTAAGTAGGTTTTCATTTCATTATATGTTTTTTCTAAGCCTTGAACTATGGTGTGTTTTGGATTCCAACCGTTAAGCGTTTTTTGCAAAAGAGAAATGTTTGTTTTAAAAACAGACACGCCTTTAACATTTATGCCTTTATCAAGTATTTTTTTGTTACAAAAACATTCTAACGTATCGCATAAATTGCCAACACTGTAACTGTTTCCGCTACCAATATTTATTGCACCACAGAAATTTGTTTCATTAATTAGTCGCATAACCGCATCTGCCATATCATCAGCAAATATAAAATCTCTTATTGGCAGCTTTGACCATACCGATGGTAAGTCCTTAGTAATACAATCTTTTACTAATGTAGGAACTAAATCGGGTCTGTCAAGTGGTGTGCTTCCGTAAATGTTGCTTGTGCGAACAATTATCGAAGGAATGGTTGTATATGTTGCAATTAATTTTTCGCTTAAATATTTTGAGGACAAATAGTTGTTTAAAAATTTACCATCCAAAGAGTCTTCTTCATCCACTCGCCTACCTTTATTTTTGTCGCCATATAATAGCACTGAGGTAAAGCAGACTAGCCTTTTTAAATTTTTATCTTTAAAGTAATTGCAAGCCAATTGTAATGGTGTGTAGTTATATGAAAAAGCTAACGAAAAGGGGTTGTTGTTTAAAGCGTGGTGGTTGCTATTTCCTATTAAGAAAACAACATTATCAATATCCATATTGTCAAGTACAGATAGGTCACTAATAGCATCAATATGTATATGCTCGTTGTTTATTCCAAACATTGGCTTTGTTCTACCAACGCTAATTATTTTTGGGTAACATTTTAAAAATGTTGAGCCAAGCAGCCCGCTACCGCCAAAAAGAATTGTTTTACCCATTTTGTAAATTTGTTTTATAGTGGGAATAAGTTTTTCGTATACCTTCTTGTAGTGATGTAAACGTAAAGTTGGGAAACAAATTTTTAAACACGGCATTGTCAATATCTTTTCTGAATTGACCGTTCATATTAGGCTTTTCATATTTTATTTGTAAGTGTTCCGCATCGCAAGACTTTA